>OQVU01000608.1_pt1 | contig 13713 bp, 11 predicted proteins | sample 1691611 | NCBI WGS metagenome assembly OQVU01 (sample SAMN03418272, study PRJEB22391) | human gut metagenome | biome: human-gut; feature: organic feature; material: feces | host: Homo sapiens | place: Tanzania | collected 2013-01
TGTTCATTCCTGTTTTAGGGTTTATTTTCGGATCATAAATTCTTCTTCCCTTACTACCACCATATGCGAATGTTATGGCAATTCCAATAGCTCCTATAGCATCAAGTCTGTCTGCATCCTGCACACATTTTCCTTCTATAGTCTCAGGTACGACTGAATCAGTTCCTGCAAATGATACCTCATCTATAATTTTACATACCGCCTCTATCCTTTTCTCGTCTATTTTGTTAGTTGTCATAAAATCAACTGCATTGTTCTTGGTAGCATAAGTGTCCGGAGAAAGCTTAATATCGTCCACATCGTGTAACATGGCTGCCAACTGCATTGTTTTAACATCTGCATTTTCCTGTTTCGCGATTTTAGTAGCCAGTTTATATACTCGTATCGTATGATAATAGTCATGACCACTACTGTCTTTCAAAAATATTTCTTTTATATAGTCTATTGCTTTATTTATCATTGAGATTCTCCTAAACAGCGGGGTGATTTTATATAATTGTCGTGTAAAATCATTATCACTTTTATTATATCATTTTATCAAATTACATCAACTACATAACCAAAAACATTCTTATTAATACAGAAATCAACATAATGCCATATTAACCAACACGAACCATATAAATATGAAAATAGTAAATGTAAAAGAAGCTAAATTTTTAGCCGAAACATCTTTTTCACGTATCAGCTGAAAGTTCCTTTAATAATTTTTTCAAATAAATAACATCATCAATTTCAGCCAGCTTATCTCTATGGTTTGGAATCTTATTAATTTTCTCCCATTCGACTGTTGTTTTTTCTTTCTTATCACAGAAATAATTAAAACATATATTTCATATAAGCATTCCCACTGCTTCTTTATGATCACTATGTACTTTTTCAATTTGATATTCATTCAAATTCTTCTGCAATGTTCCAGATGTTCCTGAAATTTTTCCCTCACTATCTTGTGCTGGAATTAATAAATATTTTGGTAACTTACTCAACACATTTTGAGGAATACCTCCTGGATTTTCCATCCAACGTTCCTGACTATTATCAATATCAAATATTTCTTCTATCTCATTAAATAATGTTTTTTCCTTTTGTGTTAATTTTTTATCATATTTTATTTTTTTATATCATCAGTAAGTTCTTCTTCCAAAAGTCCAGCATTCAAAAAACTTGAATACAAATACAATTTTTAAATTCACTTTTCAATACTTTAGGATTTTTCAAGAGTCTCTATCTTTACTCGCCCATTTTGGGAATATGTTTTCTATATATAAATCTCAATCCCGTATCTAATGAATCTTTTTTATCTGGTTCATACTCTAATAAACGACCCCTAAATCCTCTCCATGAATTTGCTTCTTTAGGAATTCTACGAAATTCAGCCGTAAAAACTATATTTTCAACTGGCACCTTTTTCTCCACTATCCTCTAATGCATAAAATTCATTTATTGGAATAGTTGAATTTGCTCCTAACAAATAATTTAATGCATATAAAATGCTACTTTTCCCAACATTGTTTTCTCCAATCAAAAATGTTGAATCAGAAAATATAATTTTTGTCTTTAAATGTTTTCTATATTTTCTATAAGTAACGAATATAATTGCATTTTAATCCCTCCTCAAAATTATTATATGAAATAGATAAAACTTTACATTCCATCTCCTCTCCTAATAAAAATGTTCTATACATATAATTATACACTACACCATTCTATAACTAAATAACATATAGACAATTACAACAAATTTCTTCTTAATATTCTATTTTTCAAACAAATTATATGTATAATAATTCGTATTTGAATGCATTTTTATACATATATTCACACAAAAAGTTATTCTTCATTATATCACCCCATATTATGCTTAATTTTAAATTCTTTTGCAAAATGATTTTCTAAAAATAATTAAACCAAAATACTATTCTTAAACAATCTCATTTAGCTTTATATTCTTAAAATTTTTCTCACTTAAATTGTAATTTTTTTCTAATCTTATTATTACTTTCTATATTTTGACATTAAAAATTATTATTGTTTCAAATACGCAAAACAATTCAAATATATCTTGTTTATTTTTACGTACTTTCTAATCACTAAAAAGAGAATAACTGATTAGGAGGTAAAAATATGAACAATTTTCTTGAAAACACACCTATCAGTTCTTTATCTGAACGTATTAAAAAAACACCAAAAGATAATCCAAAAAGAGGATATTGGACCACCCAACGAGGTATGTCTGTTTACATACCTGTAATCACCCAAAAGGAAATTATTGATTTGTTGAATCATTTTGGACTTAAAGGTATCCCATATATAGATGCCATGCCTGATTTTCGACAATGTTCCTACTGCACAGTATATCTTCAATCAATGTCCATAATGCGTTACATAAATTTTTCATTATGCGATAAACTATGCTCCACTCATTGGAATTCAATAGATTATTTGAACTGTTCTTCATGGACAAGCCATAAAGTTAAAAATTTTAGAATAGAAAATTCTTTGTGTTGGCATGAGCGCAATGATTGTATGACATGTGATTTAGTCCCTTCAAAAATCAATTCTTTTTTCTTACATCTTGGTGGTATTTCAGAATGTAAACGAATTAATAAATTACTTACATATTAAATAACAATATTTTTTCAAAAAATATTTATAACTTTTTGTTTTAACCAAAATATCAGGACTCTAATTAAGACAATCTGTAAAGATTGTCTTAATTGAATCCTGATATTCATACATTTTATAGTTTAATTTAAATTATTGTTCTTGCACTATTTTTATTAACATATACAATACTTACTATTTTCTTTGTAATTTCAAAATATCTATAATAAGTTACTGAACTATTGAATTATATTGTCTTAGCAAATTTTGTTTTATTAAAAACAAAGACAATCTTAAATATTTTTATATATACTATAATAATAAAAGTTTAATATCAAAAACTTTCACTACTTTCTTCAAACACCATATTAGGTAACTCATAAAATATTTTATTATCATTAAAAGCCATAACTATTTTTTTATTTTCTGTAAATTCCTTTTTTGTAATTATATTTGTGATATATTTAATTATTTTATCTTTGTAACCCTCTTCTATAGAATTTATATATGCTATCTTACCTAATATTTGACTATTATTTTTGTAATCCGTAAATTTTATTGAATGATATATCTGTGCTCTTAAATTTTTCTTAAATTTTCTATCCACATGAATACTGTCATCATTGATAGTAATTCCTGTAATTGTTTTCTTAACATCATTAGATAAATATCTTGTCTTTTTTTCATTAATTACAAAACCCTCATTTTCAACAATATATTTAACAAATTTTTCTATCTTATTTAAGTGCATTCTATTATTTGAAGAAAAACTTAAATCATCTGCATAACGTGTATACACAATATCTTTTCTGCTACAATAACCATTTAATCGAACATCCATATGATAGCAAACTAAATTTGCAATATATGGAGATGTAACTGCGCCCTGTGGTAAACAATTATTATACGTACATAAATTTGCCAAAATACCTGCAACCTTACTATTATAACCTATATTACAAAATAATCTATATACCTGCTGTTCCGTTATAGTCCCAAAAAAATTCTTTATATCCATTTCCAAAAGAAATATATTTTTCTTATGTATCTCAGCATTTTCTTTCAACCCATTTTTTTTCGGAACAAATGCCATTGCCTGTTCAGAAACATATATTTTCTCAAGAATTTCTTTAAGAATCCACTTTTGTATTACCTTCAGTGACAAATTAGGTACATTCAATATTCTTTCAGTATTATCTTTCTTAGGTATCCTCTTCTCAATATAACAATACTCTTTTTTATATGTCAAATAATATAATAACTGTTCTGTTATTGAAAGCTGTTCACATAAATGTTCAAACGAATTTATTACCGGAACACCTAAGGTGTTTAAAATTACACTATTTCCAATATTCAAATAAATCACCTCAATCTTACTCAATATATTTTCGGGTAAAACAATGGGGAAGTTCCACTATTGTGGAAGTTCACTGTTGTTTTAGCTGATTTCATGTAATTATTATTCTCGCGAAGTCGAAACAACCTCTAGTTGTTATGTATGCATATTAACAACAATTCTAAGAACGAGGTGATTTATAGAATTCATTATGCATTAACGCAACTCTTATTCTATCACATTTCTCAGCATATGTACAATCCTTTATCATTGTTTTCATTGTTTTAAAACCTATATCTGTTAATTTATATGAAGAATATTGATTTCCTGTTATTTTTGCAATTTTTTTATCCTGAAAAAGCAATTTTAAAGCAGCATTAAAAAGTACTTTAAAATCATTATACACTACGTTTTCTTTTTTGGAAATATATTCTATTATTTCTACAAGTTCTTTAGAATTTAAATTTTTAAAAAAATAAAGCAGAATCTGTATAAAATAATGCATTCCAACAATAGTTGTTAAATTAATCATACTATCCTTGTTAACACCTAACTTATACTTTTCTCTTATATCCCTTGATAAGACCTTTGCAAATTCAATATCATCCCGTCCATATTCAACAATATTAAGTTTATTTCTTTTCCTTAAATACTTTATTGGTCCAAGCATAATAAAACTTTTATCTTTAATATGACTTTTATCAACAGCCGCTATAACTTTATCAACTGTATATTCATTATTAGTAAAAGCTCCTAATTCTACCAATGACCCTGCACTTTCACATATAATCACTATCATATGAGAATTATTTGCTAAAAATTGCTCATAACTTAATAAATCAGCATCTTTAGTTTTATTTAATACTTCTATTAATAAATCTTCTGGATAAAAGACTTTATACGGTTTATTCCAAAATGTCTTTTTTTCACTTTCTAAAAATACTCTTATTCTATCTCTTAATGACTTATGCCTACTATTACTTGCTCCACCACATAAAAAAATCACTATATATTGTTCTTTAAGCTCACAATATATTTCATTATATATTTCATTAATTATTTTTTTTATTTCATTATTTATCTTTAAATTATTTTCCATTTCAATACCCTCTGCCCGTTTATAATATATATTTTTAAATTTTAATATATTTCTCCAAAAATCAATCTAACTCTATGCCTTCATTCTCTTCTTATCAACTCCTATATATCACATACCTTACACAGAACCATGATAACCCTTACCTTATTAGCCCATATTGTGTGATAATCCAGCATACAACATATAAACTTGCTTAATCTTCTTAAAACAATCGCCAATTATGACTGCCTTCTCCGTCTTACAATTACATTCCTCCAATGCAATTTCAAATATGCGATTCTTTGATTTCGAAACACCCTCTTCTGCTAACGCAATAACCAAATAGATATATTTACGTATTCCAAAATTTTCTAATCTTTCAAAGTTGCCTAATAATTAGTTTTCAATTACACTAATTTTATAAATTCTACCTAACTTTTTCAGGCACTCTTTAGTATCTGTATATAATCTCTCGTATTACAATTTCCACTTAAGTAATTCCACACCAAATTTTCTTGCTACTTCTAAATCCCCTTTTTTATTTTCTTTATAAAATGACATAGTATATTCTTAAATTTGCTTATAAGTTAAATCTGATAATTCTGCTATCCCTTTCATCCTGTCTTCATAAAACTTTCTTTCATCAACAAGTGTCGAACCAACATTAAAAATAACCATTTTACTTCGTCTTACTTAGGTAAAAAGCTTCTTTGTCTTGCTACTTCTAACAGTTTTGTTTAAATTTCAGGATATGTCCAGTTAATAGGTAGTTCATTCATAACTGTTTTCTCAGGACAACTCCCATGTATTTCTTTTCTTATATTTGCAAAATACCTATTTGACAATATTTCTGACAATAATAGTGACAAAATAACCATACAGATAGTTCCACATTCTATAATAGCATTAATGTTCTGTTTTATATTTCGTTAATTCTTTTATTGGGAGGCGTAATATTTTTCTTATCCATACTCTCTCTTCATCGCTTTTTAACAGGATAAATGCATAAACATTTTTTGTCAAGTATGGAAAATAAAAATTATTAATTAAACTTTTTAACTGACAAAATCTATTTTCGGTTTCACCGGCTTTCGGGTGTGAGATTTTGAAATATTAGTCCCACGAGAAGGGATAGGTTCAGGTGGACACTATATGCTCATGCAGCCTTAGCAGACATCTTCCCTTATTTTCTATTTGCACCCACCTGACAAATCCATTCTCATATATGCAATCAAGTCATTAATATGATAAATAATATCCTCTTTTTTCACTCCAATGTTACATAAATATTCATTGTCTAAAGCAACATTAAATCTTACATAGCTACTCCAGACATTCGTAGATGCAAAAATACGCAACAAATTTCTATTCCCCGCCAACTCAAATTTATAGATTTTATCTTTAAGCTCTCGCATTTGAGTTAGGTATTCTTCATGTTTCTCTATCTTATATTTTAGATTACTAATCTCTGTATCAATATCATACATACGTTCTTTGGTAACACCGGCTTGCCCCATTAATTTTTGCTTCCTACTTTCTACATCCTCCAACTGTATTTTCATAATAGAAATTTTATTTTCAGCGCCACAATTTCCTTCCGTTCCATCCATATAGTCTGATTGAGCCGAAAATTTCTCAACATCAGGTAATATAGTTGCCAACTCATAATATATCCTTTTTTTCTCTGCAAAATATTGTTCTTGCTTTATATTTTTCATTGCTAATGATGATGCAACATATGCACCTATAAACGAAGTAATCGCTGTTATAATGGCAATAATATATTTAGTCATTTATTATTCCTTTCTCTTTATAATAATCTTTTCATTTGAAGAAAAAAATATCTTAGGATATACATTCCCCAATCCGTGCACAGTTTCTGAATATGCAACATATTCTTTATCAACTGAATCAATATCATTTAACTCAAGTACAATATCTAAATTTAAATGAGAATAAGTCATTTTATTTATTTCCATTATATATTCTTTGACTTTAATTCCATTATTAAAATAAAGCATCTTGCATATGCCACCTGAGCCAACCTGAAAATCCGTCAGCTGAATCTGCTTTACCTTTTGCTCATCATTAAGTGATTTGACCATGATTTTGGATATCGGAATGACACCTTTTAACATACTAAAAATAGTACCTTCATCTTCATATATCAACTCATCCGGCTTGGCGCGTTCAATAACCATTTTACTATGTTCATCATAAAGCAACTGACTAACTAATTCATCAGAAAGTAGTTCGCGTTCCCTCTCATTCAATAAATTACGTTGCAATTCCAAATAATCAATACATTGGTGAATCGATATTCTTTTGTTCATATCTTCAAAAGTAGCCTGCTCTATTAATTTATGTATTGGCTCTAATGTAATTACATCACCAAAATTCTCTTTATTTAGAAAAATCTGAACATCTCCTCGTTGATATTGTCCCCGAAAACCGATATTATCACCCTTTAATGTCATCCATAATACCTTAGCAAATAAATATACATCCGAAGGTCTAAAATCCAAATTTAAATCAGTTTGTACATTTTCTAATTCTGGTGGCATTATTTTATATGGTCCTATTCGCTCATTTAAATCTGTAAGCCTCTCCTCATCTATTCCCCAGTACAATCCAAAATCAGAAAGAACTAATTTGTCATTTAATATCAATATATTTTCAGGTTTAATATCTCGGTGTGCCCCTTTCCTATCGTGGATACATTTAATAATCTGTGCTAACTGAAGCATATCCATTATCTTGTCATATAGATTAGAAGTTCGTATAGGTTTATATGGTTTAGCTTTAGGCATCAGATACCATGCTTCTTCCTTAGATTGAGGTACATTTTGAGGGCATTTCTTATCAATAACCTTCATTACTCCAGTAATATCTTTTAATTCATTTAAAGCAATTATCTCGTTCTTAAATCTCTTATATCTTTTTTCCTTATCCTTACCCTCATATTCAAAGAATTTGGCCACTACAGGAAATTCCAATCCATTATTTGACAAAAGTTCCACATTATACACTGCACCATTGCCACCACTTCCAATAAATCTATTTTCTCTATAAAAACTATACAATTCACCTACATATTTTTTCCTACCATTCATCTTCTGCACGCCTTCTTTCATATTCAGCTTCACGTTTATAATTATCACTAATTGCAAAATATATTTCTGCAGTATAAGGATAATGTTCTTGTAATGCTTCCGCGTTCTTCTGGTATCTTTGATGTAATATCAGCTCAGATTTACCAGAATCAACAGTATACACTCCTCGCTTATTCTCCTCTGCCACTACATAAGATGTCTTTAACGAATCTGTGTAATATTCTTCTATAATCATACGCACAGCTTCACACGGACTATAACCATCCTTCCCAATTGGTGAATATGCCAATAAACGTCCAACCAAATTTCCGAATAGTCTTTCCTGCTTCTGGTTAATCAGTAACTCTTTAAACTTCTCTATCCACTTTTTCAGATTTTCATATATGACTTCCCCATCCTTTTCTGTTGGGCAAAACTTTGCTTTATCAAAACCCGCATAAACCTTATTGGCTAATTTTCTCTTTTCTTCATCATTATTTTCATTGTCATCCGCCTTATATATAATACTAACTAACAACGCATAGAAGGTCGGATCATCCTTCATAACCTTTTGCATACATTTCATATGCTCCCATTCAAGTACATTTCTGCACATCCACTCTAATGTTGCTAATTCTGCACATTTTTCATCATCATCTATAAAAGTTTGTTGTAGAATATCAAATATTTCTTCAAGGTAATAATCAGTCATAGAACTGGCAACATCACTTTTCATATCTGATATTTCAAGTGCAGCCTTATATAATTCTTGAACAGAAATTTTATCTTTTATATCATACAGCAATTCTAAATATGTATGAAATTCCCCATATTTTTTACACTCATTTATCGCCCATATAAACACTCTATGCTCCGCTTTATCTGATATCCTTAATCGTACATTTCTGCTCCAATACATCTTCTTGATATCTTCATTTTCCTTCACAATAAGAGCATTTTCATAATCCTCTATAAATTGTAATGAAATCAAGCTTGTTAGAAGATTTTTATTATCAGATATACTCTTAACCTTTTCTATAACCTCGCTTAAATCTATAATTCCTTTTCTATATAGATACCCTACATAGTCATAAACATATTTTCCTTCTTTATCATTTTCCATTAGTGAACAAAATACTTTCTCATCAAACAATCCATCACAATAAAACTGTGCCAGAACTTCACCTACTACATCATATTCTTCTCTCACAGCCAATTGAATTAATCTATCTATTGAATATCCTTTCTCCCTAAATTCCTTGATCCTTGCGTTAATCTCTTCCTCTCTTAATGTATAATTTTTATCATGTATTTCTGTATTTTCTTTTTCAGAATATGGAATAGGATTCAGCAATGGAAAATCATATACATGCGAAAAAATATACAAATAGTCATAAATTTTTTCATCTACAACTATTTTATTCATTACACATTCATATTCACATAATACCTCTTCTGTCATACTCCAATCTGCATCTTCAAAATATCTATGCCTAAATATCTCATATCTGATTTTATCTTTTACCCTGATTTTTTCCTCATCCTTCATTTCCTTACAGCTGAACAATAGTTTTTCAAATACTTCCTTTTGAATTGACTCATTATACGCATTTATGTGTTGAAGTATCTTAATCCATCTGTCTGCATTTGTATGCGCTTTATCAACGCACATTCTCAAATATTCTATATATGTTTTACTTACTTCATGCATGTATAGAATATCTGGCTCATCTATCTTTCTGTATTTAGGTGTATTTAATGTTAAACATATCGAACTTGTACCTTGTGGCAATTTAGATACAATAACCTCCCAGGCATTTGGATATAGTTCAACTGCATTTCTTGCTAACTCAATTTTCTTTTCAACTGACAATGCACTCTCATTAACCCAAGCGCAAAAAACCACATCCAATACGCCTCTAGGACTATTGCTTATGTTATACTTAATATTATGTGAATCCATCTTCCATAACCATTCCAAAGCCCTTGTAACATATTTCTTTTGCTGAATCAATTGTTCTACGGCCCACAAAACATTAGTATAATAATGACGACTTGTCATAAAGTCACCACCATTTTCTATAAACAAGTCAATCAATCCACGTGATTTCTCTATCTCTGTCTCTAATTTTCTTAAAACACTTTCCGGAGAAGCTTCGCACAACTCTGGCAAATATTGTGAAATATATCCCCATCTTTCTTTACTGGTAATAGTATCCAAAACTCTTGCTACTATATTATCAATTTGCTTTTGATTTTCTTTATGCCCTCTATAACACGCACGCATAATAAGAGTTCTAATCATCCCCTTCTTTAATGTCGGAGACCACTCTGGCTTTTTTGCGTAGATACTTGCTTCAAAATGCTTTTCAAAAGGATACTCAAAAATAGGCTCTGATTCTATCAAAACCTCATAAAATAGACTTATAAATTTATCCCAAATCTCATCATTTATATAAAGGTCCAATTCTTCCCATGCATCTTCTACACTAGCAAGTTGCATATTGCTCCCTCTATAGCTATTATTCGACACTATGTATGGATTTTCTCTATGTAAATACTTTTCCAATTCTTTTTTGCAGTCAGTGTATGCTTTTCCTGACAATTCTTCGAAAACCAATACATCTCCGGTTGCTTCAGTCCATTTACCACATAAAAGAGCAGCTATAACCACATCCGAATGACCTTCTACCCAATCTGGCTTATCATACATCGCACCATCGAAAAGCTTTTTCTTTAATGGCACATATAATCCATGGGTATTATCCACCATCTTATAGGCTTCATTTGCATCTATGCCAATTTCTTCTAATGAATCTATAATATTTCTTTTTGTCCTTTTTCTCAGAATCAATTTATTCTGTGTATAGCAAGGTTCATCTTCACCATATATAAAAATATTGGTATTATTAGGAATTACCACTATCCTCTCTGCATAAAAAAACGGAATCAAAATATTTCCTGACAAATTTGAATGTTGTAATTTATTCCACTCTTTCTCCGACTTAATCACCAATGTGATTCTTTCTGAATTCTTATTTTTTACTTCATTTAAAATTCTATAAGTTGTCTCTTCTCTCGATTTCCCAACAACATATACCCTTGTATCATTTAGAGAATTTTGGAATTTTGTTTCAAATTGTTCATCATCAAGTTTGAAAAAATCAAGTCCCATTCGTTTATATTTTGTTTCTCTCCTAATCTGCGCATCAATATCCACTATTGAATAGGTAGTTATTTTCTCTTTATTTAACTTTGAGATTTGCTTTAAAACTAATTCCAATTTTGATTCTAATGTAGCAAAATAAGTTCCGATTTCCTTTCTCATATCACCCAAAAACATTTCCAATGCTTTATCCGAATCATTTTCTTCTAAATAATTTATTATAACCTGCATAAAGTGATGAATATACGTTTCTGTCTCCATTATCGGAATTTCATAACTCACCATCAAATCATATAACTCATTATGAAGTAATTGCGAAAAATCATATCCATTCTTATCTTTTAATCTTTTCGCTATCCTAATTAGATTATCCTTTGAAAATACGGAATATAAATCATCTTCGAATTTCATCAAAACATCCGGATTATTCACAAAAAAATCCCCTGTGGAAACAAATAGCTTTTGCCATTTATAATTTTCCTTAACACTATCTAATTTTTCCTTAACACCGTCTAATAATAAATCGACTATAGTATCTTTTATTTTTTCTTTCATAATCTAAAATCCTTTATTTCTTCATTCAATATTTCTATGCACTTTTCGGTAACTTACATTATTGGTATTACCCACCGTTTCAACCGCACCACACTCAACTAATATCTGCATATATCTCCATGCTGTAGTTCTAGATTTATGCGTCAATTCCATTACTTCCTGAATGTTGATAATATCTTCTTTAGCTAACCATTTAATAATTGGTTCCAGTTTTTTATAATTCTTCTGTTCCAAAACTTGTTTCAAACTCGTTTCAAAACTCGTTTCATTTTTCATTTTACAATCAGACATATTAACAATTTCTAATTCTTCCACAGCCTTTACAAAAGCTTCATGAACAAACAGCCTCGTTATAAAATAACTTCTATCCTCATCTGTCTCAAATTCCGGCTTTGGAGAACCATTCGCCTCAAGTGCATCCAAAATTTTCTTAAATCCGGTGTTTCTACCTTCTGTCAAATGCAATTCCTTTAGGAAATCCCCAATTCGACGATTTCTATAACGGCGATTTGAGACACGGAAGCTTTTTAACCCTTCAATTGTAACCGAGCGGTCAGGTCCCGGGAAGCTTACAATTTCGATTCTGTCATTTTCAACACGTACCTCGATTGGCTCGCGCTCATCATAGGCACGGTGGTATACAGCGTTCGATAATGCTTCTTCCACCGCTGCATACGGAAAATTAAAGAAACGATCTGCTTTCGCTCTATCCGGATGTTTTACAACTTTTTCTGTAATAATCACATTTTTGATATATTGCAATGCATCCCGAAGTTGTTGATGAATTGGACCTTTAAAAGTTTTCTCGATAATATCATTACCACCAAGTCCACTTGGGAACTGTACCACATCAATCTGGGTATACGGAAAGAACTTGTCCGGTTCCATACTAAAAAACATCAAACCCACATTTTTAGGTTTAGTGTATTCTGGCAGATCACTAACAATATTCATATCTTGGCACACTTCAACAAAATCCCCCGTTTTTGCCTTCTCATACAAGGAGCTCTTTATCTCCTTCAGATAATTTTGAATAAGCGTAATATTTAAATCCGACATCTCCGCCTGATGATTTATACGATCATCAAAGGGAACTCTGTTTGCAAGATTAAATAAATCCTTTTCTTCATCATCTGATGGTTCTACTGTATTTGATGCCTTACGGATGTAATGGATTCTCTCCTTGTTATTCTTTTCCATAGTCTTCGGTGATGAATATGGTCTATTATCTCCGCCTGGACACCAGATAACAATAAACTGCTTATCCTGATAAGTTTCTTTATAGATATATAAACTGCACCACTAATATCTTCCTGCCTTAGCAAATCTACAACATCTTCAAAATTTCTTATTACACTTTTTCTTTCTGCAATTGGCACCAATATTCCTTCTGTTGGCAATCCAAAAGAACCCACATACGCCAATAAACTATTTTCATAATTAGATAACGATGTATTTACCTCTTTCGTACTAATAATTTCTTCAATCATATCTTCATTCCTTTCATCGATCATAATTATATTATTTTATAAATATCCATTAATCTCTTCAATCCAGCCACTGTCATCACTCTCAAACAGCTTTATGAACTTTCCAAAATTACTGCTACCAGTAACAGAATCATCCGAATCCAAATTCCTCACTCGCTGGCGCATATCACCATAATTCTCCTCAGTAACGTGTTCCATAACTTCTTGAATCTGGTCTGCTCTACCTTTATAATTCTCCACCCCGGTATATTCCTTTATCAAAGGAGCATTCACTGGTTTTGCCGAAGATTTCAGATTTTCATCTGTCCAATGCTTAGATATAATCTGCATCGTACAAGGATTACCAAATATAATCACTTCATTCGCTGCACTATCCACACCATGAAACTCAT
>OQVU01000610.1_pt1 | contig 13709 bp, 8 predicted proteins | sample 1691611 | NCBI WGS metagenome assembly OQVU01 (sample SAMN03418272, study PRJEB22391) | human gut metagenome | biome: human-gut; feature: organic feature; material: feces | host: Homo sapiens | place: Tanzania | collected 2013-01
AATTAGAACTTAGCGGCTGTGGTTATTGTGGTAAGGGTTACAAAGAATGGGTAAAAGTCTCTGATGGTGGCAGTGCAATTAAAGCTCGTGTCAAAATCAGTTAAACTATAATATAAATATAAATGGAGATTACAATGAATAACATGATTGATAGAATTATAGAAGTTCTAAGTCAGAATGATATCCAGAACTTCCTAATTAATGAAAATATAATTGAAACTCAGGAATTATTTTATATTAAACATTCACTTAACTTAACACGTAACAAGAATGTCAGCAAATACGAAATAACCCTTTATAGAGATTTCGTTTATAATGATACTAATATGCGTGGCAGTGCAAGCTGCCTCCTTAATAGTTCTATGTCAGATATGGAACTTAATGAAAATATCCTTTCTGCCTATGAAGCAGCACTTTCTGTTAGAAACCCATATTATAAACTACCTCATGGAGACGCAACGTTTGTTGAATCAGATAATATTTTCTCAACAAAAAATCACTTCACTGATAGCAGTGCAGATACAGCCGGCAGCTTAGACTTATCTGCAAATAAATCTGTAAATGAAACTGATAACTTATCTGCAACAGATATTGTAAATGCATTATTTGTAAACGATACTATTAGTGAGACAACCAATGCGTTTATAAATTCTACAGAAATATTTATAACAACTTCTACTTATCGTATAATCAACTCTAACGGTGTAAATGCATCATATTCATCAACAACCTATTCGGGTGAATTTGTAGTGCAATGCACTTCTCCTGCCGATGTTGAATTATACTATGATTTTAAGTACAGTTCTAAAGATGATAATATACTTAATTCTCTCAGTACCAAAGTTGCCAATGCACTCATTATGGTTAAAGACCGTTCAATTGCAAAGGCATTTTCAAATGATATGAAATATGATACAGTGATTTTAGAAGGACAATGTGTAGGCGAATTGTTCAACTACTACTTAAAACGTCTTGATGCATCTATGATTTATCCTAAATATTCTTCATTTGATATTGGTAAAAGTGTTATTCCTGAACGTGAATTATCTAACACCCCTGACTCTGATAAATCTATTAATTCAGACAAGACCAGATGCATTGACTCTGATTCGTGCAGGACTTTACCTGATAAACTCAATATCACTCTCACTCCAAAGCTCCCTTATTCCTGTGAGGGTATAGCGCTTAAGAGACTTGAATTAATTAAGAATAACATTGCACAATATATTACAGGTAATGCAAGATTTGCCTTTTATCTGGGAATTAATCCAACAGGAGAGTGCGACTGTTACAAACTTGAATGTGGTAACACATCTATAGAACAGTTAAAATCCGGTCGATATCTTAGAGTGGTGAATTTCTCTGATTTCCAGATGGACTCACTTAGCGGACAAATCGGTGGTGAATATCGTCTCGCTTATTACTGTGATGGCACTAAGGAAATTCCAGTTACCAATGGTTCTATAAGTGCTAATATTAATGATATTGTTAAAAATATTAAATTATCATCTGAAAGCCAAAATTCTTATAATTTCGATGGTCCTCTAGCTATATCCTATTCAGTCTAAATTTACTTTAATAATGTAAATTCTATAATTTTAAATGCCTCTAGCCATATCATATCCTGCACCATCTAAATACTTGTAAAAGCATAAAAGCGATGTATGTATTTCTACATACACCGCTTTTATTTGATTATTGCTCTAATCTATTAATCTAATTTCTTAATGTCTATTATGCTTCCCAGATTTCTTTAGCATACTGAAGAATTGTTCTATCTGATGAGAACTTACCTGCATTTGCTGTATTCATGAAGCATTTTTCTCTGAATTTAAATGTATCAGCATAATCTTTGTTAACCTGTAATTTAGCATCACAGTATGACATTAAGTCTTCTAATAAGTAGTACTTATCAGCTTTTTCCCATGGAAGTGTCTCAAATAATGAATTATATAAGTTCTGGAATAATCCTGTTCCATCATCACTTAATGTTCCATCGATTAATGTATCTACAACTTTCTTAATTCTTGGGTTATTATTGTAAATCTTCTTAGGATCATATGAATCTTTAATCTTCTCAAGATCTTCTACTCTTGCACCAAAGATGTAGTTGTTTTCTTCGCCTGCTTCTGCAACGATTTCAACATTTGCTCCATCATATGTTCCTAATGTAACAGCACCATTTAACATAAACTTCATATTACCTGTACCTGAAGCTTCTGTACCTGCTGTAGAAATCTGCTCTGAAACATCTGCTGCTGGAGTAATCTTCTCTGCATATGATACACAGTAGTTAGAGATAAATACAACCTGTAATTTATCATTTACTTCTGGATCATTTGCTATCATTTTAGCGATTTCATTTATGAATTTGATGATACCTTTAGCTCTTGCATATCCTGGAGCTGCTTTTGCACCAAAGATAAATACTGTTGGTGTAAAGTCCTTAATTCTACCATCTTTTAATCCGTAATATATATCAAGGATTGAGAATGCATTTAATAACTGACGTTTGTACTCATGTAATCTCTTAACCTGAATATCAAAAATGAAGTTAGGATTTACATCAATTCCTTCTTTTTCTTTAATATATTCAGCGAGCTGCTGTTTCTTAATCTTCTTGATTGCATCAAATTCTTTGATAACATTCTTATCAGATTTGAATTTTTCAAGTTTCTTTAATTCGTCAAGGTTTGTAATCCAGCCATTGCCAATCTTATCATTTATGAAGCCAGCAAGTTCTTCATTAGCAAGTGCAAGCCATCTTCTCTGGGTAATACCATTTGTCTTGTTGTTGAAACGTTCTGGATAGATTTCATACCATTCTTTTAATGCATCATTCTTAAGAATCTCTGTGTGGATTGCAGCAACACCATTTGTTGAATGACTCGCATAGATTGCAAGTCTTGCCATATGGATGATGTACCAAGCTTTGTTATCATCATATGGGTTATCAATAATCTGATATTTTTCAACATCTGTTCCTGTGATTCCCATTTTCTCTAAGTCTTTGATTAATGCATTGTTAATCTTAACAACATATTTGTATACATTTGGAAGTACAGACTTAAATAATTTGATACTCCATTTTTCAAGAGCTTCTGCCATAACTGTATGGTTTGTATAAGCAAATACTTCTTTACAAATCTTTAATGCTTTGTTAAATGAAAGTCCTTCATTTTCAACAAGGATACGACATAATTCAGGTACTGAAACAACTGGATGTGTATCATTAAGCTGGATAGCATATTCTTTAGATAATTTAGAGAAATCATTACCGTATTTAGCTTTGTATTTCTTAAGAATATCCTGAAGAGATGCACTTGAGAAGAAGTACTGCTGTTTTAATCTTAATTTCTTACCAGCATCTGTTGAATCATTTGGATATAATACAGCTGTAATAGCCTCTGCATCATTCTTTTCTTTGAATGCTTTATCATATTTCTGGTCATTAAATAAAGCAAAGTTAAATTCTTCAATTGGTTCTGCCTGCCATAATCTTAATGTATTAATCTTAGCTGCGCCATAACCAATTACTGGAGTATCATATGGTACTGCCCAAACTGACTGTCCCTTGAAGTCGATTCTTACTTTATCTTCTTCTCTTCTGATTGACCATGGATCACCGAATTTTGTCCAATTATCAGCTGTTTCTTTCTGGAATCCATTTTCAAAGTACTGTTTGTAGATACCGTAACGATATCTGATACCATAACCGTTTAATGTAACGTTCTGTGTAGCTGCTGAATCTAAGAAACAAGCTGCAAGACGTCCTAAACCACCATTACCCTGTGCATTATCTTCGATTTCTTCAAATACTCTGATATCGATTCCATTCTCAGCGAATAAATCAGCTAACTGATTCATAAGTCCAAGGTTCATAAGGTTGTTGTATACTAATCTACCAATAAGAAACTCTGCTGAAAAGTAACATACTTTTTTGCTATCTGTTTCCCATGACCACTGATTAGCTAAACTCTTCATAGCTGCTTTTGATACTGCATTGTAAAGTTCTACTGTAGATGCTTCCTTAATTGTCTTGTTGTAATCAAGGTCTAAAATAGTTACAATGTTCTCCTTAAATGTACTCATTCCTTCTTTTTCTCCTATCTGCTCAATTATATTATTTTTGTTTTTATATTTACTAAAGTCTAGCATAAAATTCTGCTAATTCTTTAAGTTCTTTCGCTTTCTTCTTCGTAAGGCTTCCTTTTAACATTCTCCATTTCCAGTTATCTCCAACTGTAGATGGTGTATTCATTCTTGCCTCATTTCCGAGTTCTAATATATCCTGGACCTGAAATATTGCTATTGCTGCAACACTTGCATATGCCGCTCTTAATACCGCTGCAGGAATCTCTGATTTCTTGGTAACTCCAAGATACTTGTATGCATATTTAAGATCTGCCGCACTTCTGCTTGAAAAATATCCTACTACTGTTTCATTATCATGTGTACCACCATATACTAATGAATTAGGTTTATAATTATGTGGTAAATGTGAGTTAGTAGGGCCTCCATCAAATGCAAACTCAATGATGTTCATTCCAGGATAGCCTGTCTCAGCTAATAATTCTCTTACTGCCGGGCTTACTATTCCTAAATCTTCAGCAATTATCTTAGCATCTCCAATTGCACTGTCTATAGCATCTGTAAGCTTCTTGCCAGGTCCCTGTCTCCAGACACCCTCTTTAGCATTTAAACAGCCTGCTTCAATCGAGTAATAATTTACAACACCAATGAAATGGTCAATTCTAATATAATCATATATTTTAGAATTGCTCGCCATTCTCTGTTTCCACCATTCAAAATCACATTCTTCCATTCTGTTCCAGTTATATAATGGATTACCCCATAACTGTCCATCCTCTGAAAATGCATCTGGTGGAACACCTGCAACATTAATCTGTTCGAAATCTTCATCAAGTTCGAATAAATCTTTATGAGCCCATACATCAGCACTGTCCATAGCCACGTAAATAGGAATATCTCCTATTATCTCTATGCCGCTTTCATTTGCATAAACACGTAATTTATTCCACTGCTCAAAGAACTTGAACTGACAGAATTTCCAGAAAGCAATATCATCTTTAAGCTCTTCTTTATATCTGTCTATTGCTTCAGGCTGTCTGGCTTTAATATCGTAGTCCCATTTTGACCATTCCTGATTGTCAAACTTGAACTTAACAGCCATATATAAACTATAGTCATCTAACCAATATTCATTATCTTTTTCAAACTGTGCATATTCCTGTGTCTCCGCATATGTACTATTATTAAATGCCATTCTTAAAATCTGGAATCTTGAGCCATATACAGTTGCATAATCAATATACTCTGCATTATCTCCCCAAGGGAACTTCTTAATCTGTGCTTTTGTTATTAATCCTTCTTCAACAAGATAATCTAAATCAATAAAGTATGGATTACCAGCAAAAGCTGAAAAAGACTGGTATGGACTATCTCCATAACTTGTAGGTCCTACCGGAAGCACCTGCCAATATTTCTGACCTGCTTCAACTAAATAATCGACGAACTTGTAAGCTTCTTTACCAAGTGTACCAATACCATATGGAGATGGTAAACTACTTATTGGAAGCAATAATCCTGCTCCACGCTTCAATGCTCTGTCTTTTTTTTCATTCATCATTTCAGCCATATTCTCACCTCATTGTTGTTATTCCGAAATACAACCTAATTTTATCATTTGCCAACTATGTAGTCAAGGTAATAAATTATAAATATTACCTTTATTTACTATTTTCGTAATTTTTTTCGTATTTTTTCGAAAATTATCGAAATTTCTTATTGCATTTTTCATACTAGTTTGCTATATTATATACATTAATGCTTCTATTTTAAATTCTTAATAATATTTATTATATATTCAGGAGGACTTATATGGTAACAATTAAAGATATTTCTGATTATCTTGGCATTGCCTCAAGTACAGTTTCTAAAGGTCTTAATAATGCAACTGATATAAGCGACGAGACAAGAGATAGAGTCATAGCCGCTGCCATAGAGCTTGGCTATTCCCCTAAGAGACGTAAACATTTTACCGGACTTAATGGTCAATTTGAAAGGAAAGTCTGTGTATTTATAGAGAATATGGATTATGAAAACCGAGATCAGTTTGGATATGATTTAATTCAGGGTTTTAAGCAATCCGCTGAAATTCGTAATTGGAAAGTTGATATAGTTCCTTCTAATTTGAATGCACAAAGTAAAAATGAATATGATAAATTTATGATTACTAATGGCTATAGCGGTGCATTTATGATTGGTTTCTCTATTCATAATGACTATAGTATGCAAATAAGTAAAACAAGAATGCCAACTGTACTTTTTGATAATTATATATTAAACAATCCTAAAGTAGGCTATGTTGGAACAGATCACTATGAAGGGCTTAAACTTGCAATTCATCATTTACATTCACTCGGACATACTAAGATTGCATTTCTTAATGGTGCAAGAAATACAATGGTATCTTCCCAGCAGACCCAGGCATTTTCTACCATTATGAATGAACTTAATCTTTATGTTGATCCACATTTATTAGAATCCGGATATTACGTTCCTGATTGTGCTAAATATCACGTTCCTAAATTCATTGATCGTGGTGCAACAGCTATTATCTGTGCCAGCGACTTAATTGCATCTGGTGCAATATCAGAAGTTCAGAAACGTGGTCTTAAAGTTCCTGAAGATATAAGCATTATTGGCTTTGATGATCTGCCAATATGTCAGAGTATAACTCCACAACTTACTTCTATTCGTCAGGACAGATTAAGTTTAGGCAAAAGTGCTATGATGTTATTAGACTGCCTGATTAATAATATTCCTATTAGTAAAGCAATCTTAAGAGCTGATTTAATTATAAGGGATTCCACTGCCGTTGTTAAAAACAGAGATTAATACTATATTTAGTTTACGATTGCGGTTTTTATATAAGGATTCCACTGCCGTTGTTAAGAACAGAGATTAATACCTTACAAGATGTTCCCTTTACACCTACCACACCATTACAGCTTTCTAATTCTGAATTTCCTGCCTTTTTATCATTAATATAACATTTAAACACATCATTTTCAGAACCTATCCTAACATCTCTTTCTTTATCATCGGCATTAAAGATTACATAAATCTCTTTATCATCTTCTATCAACTTATATGCAATTACTTTTTCATCATCAGTATCAATAAAGGAAATTTTCTTTTTAATTTTCTTTGCATCTGACATCATGAAAACCTTATGTGACTTTCTAAATGCAATCAGACCTTTATAATATTCATACACATCATAATATTCTTTCTTCTTAAGATTATCCCATTTAATTGAATTAACATAATCAGATGACCTTACGCTATCACTTACATATTCACCATTCTCATCTTCTTTGGTTCTTAACATTTCCTCACCTGCATGCATTAGAGGTATTCCCTGTGACAGCATTACAATTGAAATAGCAAGAAGGTTCTGTTTAACAGCCTGTTCAAATGATATTTCCTCATTACATAAATGTATCTTATCAAATAATGTATAGTTATCATGACATGAGGTATAATTTATTACTTCATTTGGTGTGCTGCTCCAGTCAGGCAAGCCTAATATAGATTTCTTAAGTTCATCATATCCTTGTGTATCACCTGATATGAAACCTTTTTTATCTTTTTCGAATACACTACCCTTGATAGCATCCCTGATGTTATCACTAAACATCGCAAAATTATTAAGCTTATCTACATTTTTCTGTGTAGCTAGCAATACGTCTTTCTTTGTTAATTTAGTATTTAATGTCCATCCCTCACCATACATCATAATATTAGGTCTTATTTTATCAAGTCCCTCTCTGATCTTATTAATTGTATCAATATCAATAAGCCCTACAAGGTCAAATCTAAATCCATCAATGTGATATTCTTTAGCCCAGTATAATACAGAATCCACAAAATATTTGCTTACCATACTTCTCTCAGATGCAGTATCATTACCACATGCAGAACCATCAGACATTACACCATTCTTATCCATTCTGTAAAAATATCCCGGTACTGCTTTATTGAAACAGAAATCTTCATTATACGTATGATTATAAACAACATCCATAATTACACTTATTCCGTTTTCGTGTAATGCTTTAATTGTCTCTTTTAGTTCTATTATTCTTACATTACCATCAAATGGATTAGTTGCATACGATCCCTCAGGCACATTATAATTCAAAGGATCATATCCCCAATTGTATTCCTTACTGTCATATTCTTTAGACTCATCTATTGTTGCATAATCATAAAATGGTAATAAATGTAAATGTGTTATTCCCAAATCTTTAATATGATCAAGTCCTGATTTAATCTTTCCCTCGCCATCTACAGTTGTTCCTGTTTCAGCTAATCCTAAGAATTTACCTCTATTCTTAATATCTGACGACTTATCTGCTGAAAAATCTCTGGTATGTAATTCATATATGAATGACTCACATAATGGCAATTTTTCATTTGGATTTCTGTCTTCATCCCAATTATCAGGGTTAGTTTCTTCCAGATTAATTACCATTGCTCTCTTACCATTTACTCCACATGCCTTTGCATATGGATCACAAAATTCACTACTTACTCCATCTATTACTGATGTATAAGTATAATAAACATTTTTAATATCTTCATCTACACAGGCTGTCCATACACCCTTATCCCTTAATTTCATTTCCTGTGATGAAATTAATGTATCTTCTGTAGCATTACCTGTTCTATAAAGATTAAGTAACATTTTATCAGCTACTGGTGACCATATCTTGAAAATTGTTTTATCCTTTGTCCAGCTTGCACCTAAATCATCACCTGTATATGTATATTTCTCTTCAAATTCCTTTGTAGAATATTTATTAACCATTTTCATATTATATCTTCTACTATTGTCCACAAAATTTACCCTTTATTACATAACATATAAAAATGTAATTCCTTTCTTATAAATTCTACTTCTAAATGAATACTACATTCTGTTATCTGTTCAAATATATCTTATCAGATATATTTAATCCTAATACTTTAATCATATGTTTAATTGATTAATATTCCAACAAACATATAGAATATAACATAGATAAAATTCTTGTGCAAGACAGAAAAAAGGCTCTTTACATAATAGATACATAAGACATAATTTCTTCATAATCTATTAACATAAAGAACCTTTATTCATATATAATTATTTGATTTTTTAAAATAATTATTGCTATTTCTTATTACATACAAGATATGAAACTCCTGCTAAAACTATAATTGAAATAATGTCAATTATAATTACTGTTCCTGTACCTACTGAATAATCTTTATTCTTAGCATTTGAAACAGTAGCAGTATTTACTGGCTGTGTTTCATTGTTAGCAGTTGCTGTATCAGCAGCAACTGTTGTTTCTTCGCCTGCAGTTGTTTCTTCATTAACTGTTGTTGATTCCTGAGTTGCTGCCTCTGTTGTCTGGGCATCCTGACTTGTTGATTCCTGACTTGTTGATTCCTGAGTTGTCACTTCAATTCCACCAAGTTCATCAAAACCTTTTGTAGAAATCTTTTCTTCTCCGGATTTAATATATACATCAACATTATTTTCTGAAACCTCACTGATATCAACAGTTCTGTTCTTACCATATTCTGCTGTTGAACCATCTTTTGGTTTAACTACAAAAGTAACAACTGTTGCCTCACTTGATGAACATGTATAACTAACTTTTGCTTCATTACCACTTACTTTAAAGTCGTAATCAGTTCCCTGATTATATTCATCCCAGATAGCTAAAACATATCCACTATAATTTGCATCATCTCTATGATAATGTATTGTTATAGTTTTTTCATTATCTGCATATGCAACATTATTATTAATAAATGTCATTCCTACGACTGCCACAAAAGTGACAGCCATAAGTATTATCTTTTTAACTCTTTCCATAATAAATAACACACCCCTGAAACTAATTTAATTCTTTTTTTCTTTTTACAACGAGTACTGTTACTACTGCTAACGCAACTACACCAATACCGATAAACATTATTGTTCTTGTTGAAGAATCACCTGTCTTAACGATTGCTGCATTATCATCTTTAGCTGTATTACCATTTGAACCTGTATTTGCTTTATTACCTTTTACAAGAATTGTACAAGATACTGCACCAACTGAAACACTACCTGTTGCTGTTCCTAATAATTCATTACCAGCTTTGTCATCCTGAACATAAATGCCCCATTCACCATCTGGTAAATCTACACTTATAGGTGCATTGCTTGGGTTATAAACTACAACGATACCATCAGAAGCTTCACCATTTGCTCCACCTGCTATCTGGTATGCTATTGCTCTATCATCTCTTTCACCCTCAAGTAAGAATGTAAGGTTTTTATCGATATCTGTATCAGATGTCATTCTTAAGCCTGCATGTGCTTTTCTGAATGCTATAAGTCCCTTATAATAATCACGTGTTGTTGCATATGCTGCTTCATTTAATGTATCCCATTTAATAGAGTTAACTGCATCTGGTGAGCAATAACTGTTCTCTTCATATGTTCCATCACCATTTGGTTTAGTTCTTAAGATTTCTTCACCAGCCTGAATGAAAGGAACACCCTGTGAAGAAAATACGAATGCTGCTGCTAAGTTGTTCTGTTTAACTCTGTCTGCAAAGCTTGTCTCTGTATTTCCATCAGTAATTGTAATTCTATCAAATAATGTATAATTATCGTGACAAGAATTGTAGTTAACTACCTGATTTGGACTCCACTGCCAACCTGGATTAGCAATGATTGAAGATAATACTGTACTTAATTTTTCGAAACCACCTGTTACATAACCTGGTGTTGTATTAAATACTGAACCTTTTAATGCATCACGTATAGCATCACTGAAGTATCCTGAACCTTGTGTTATATCAGCAGCAGTCTGGCTTGCTAATTTTACATCTTTTGTTGTAACTGTTGATGACATACTCCATCCTTCACCATATACAATGATATTAGGATTGATTGCACGAAGTGCATCTATCATAGCATTAATTGTATCTGTATCAAATAAACCTTCCTGGTCAATTCTGAAACCATCAATGTGATATTCTGTTGCCCAGTAAACTACTGAATCAACAATATATTTACTATTCATAGCACGCTCTGTTGCTGTATCATTACCACAACCTGAAGCATTTGAATTTGGTCTTGAATAATAATTTGGTGTAAGTTTGTTAATACTGAAATCTGATGCACTGTTAACATGTCCGTATACAACGTCCATTACAACGCTGATTCCTGCATTATGTAATGACTGTACCATCTGTTTGAATTCATTTACTCTGACTGCTCCGTTGTAAGGATCTGTTGAATAAGAACCCTCTGGAATGTTGAAGTTCTGTGGATCATATCCCCAGTTGTACTGTGGTGTATCTAACTTTGTTTCATCAACTGAAGCATAGTCAAATGTTGGTAATAAATGAACATGTGTAACACCTAAGTCTTTTAAGTAATCAACACCTGTTGACTGTCCGTATGAGTTAACTGTTCCTTTTTCCGTAAATGCTAAGTATTTACCTTTGTTCTTCATACCAGAAGATGCATCAATAGAGAAATCTCTGATATGTAATTCATAAAGTACATCATCAACATAATTAGGTGATGTTGCTGGACTCTTATCATTTGCCCAACCTTCAGGATCTGTAGAATCAAGGTCAATAATCATACCTCTGTTACCGTTAACACCTGAAGTTCTTGCATATGGATCAATGATATCTTCAACAACATTTCCATTAACTGTTGCTGTATATGTGTAATATACACCATTTAGGTCTCCATCAATAGAAGCTACCCATGTACCATTTACATCAGCTGTCATAGGAGTTGTCGAAATCTTATCGTCTGTTCCTGCTGTTCCTGACTGATATAAGTTAATAGAAACTTCTGTTGCTAATGGAGCCCAGACTCTGAAATCTGTTTTAGAAGCTGACCATGTAGCACCTAAGTCATTACCTGCATAAGTATATTTTTCATCAAATCCACCATTTGAATATACATCTGGTAATCCTATCATAAATGTCATACCTCCAAGGTATTCAATCTCGTAGCTCTTTAAGATATCTAACTTCTCAGCAACTGTGATTGTAAATGATGTTCCATTACCTTTAACACTCTTGATTGTCTCATATGTGTCATCTGTTGTATTTTTGATTTTAAGATTAAGTGCATCTACATCTGCTATATCAACTGCTGATGTAAATGTGATATTCTCTAAATCTTCTGTCTTAGCAGATGTAAGCTTGAGTCCTGTTACAGCTTTCGAATCATCAATTTTAACAGCTCCTACTTTTGAAGTAATATAAACTTCAACTGTACCTGAAACATATTTTGAAAGGTCAACAAATCTGTCTTCACTATAATCTTTTCCTTCCCAGCCTTCACCTTTCTTAACAACGTAACCAATCTTTAATGTAGATGTCTCGGTCTGCATTGCATATGTTGCTTCATTAGCACCGGCTGTCATCTTAGCCTCCCAGCCATCGCCAATTGTCCACAACCACAATCTGTAATCATCATAACTGCTTGCCCCTGTGAAATGGAAATTAACTGTTATTCCATCATTTTCTGCATTAGCAACAATGTAATCACCATTAATTGAAATTACTGATGTTACCAAAAGCACTAACGCAATAAGTAACGCTTTTAATCTCTTTTTCATAGTATCCTCCTTTTTATTTTAATGGCTAAATTTTATTATAACATAACAATCATAAAATTAGAAGTGGATTTTTATACAATTTCACTAAAATTATTATGTGTTATGCGATAATTTTTCTTATACTTTCTATATTTCCATCTTTTATAATATATTTCGCCTGTACATTTTCAATAATAGTTTTCCTTGGTGATATATTAGTATGTAAATATACTGAATCAAGACCTGCTTTCTTTGCCCCCTCAATATCTGATATCCAGTCATTTCCTATCATTACTGATTCTTCTTTTTTCAAATTATATCGGTTCAATACTATATTATAAAATGTCTTTGATGGCTTTCTGCATTCCTCATCCGACGAAAATACTATTCCGTCAAAATATTTATAGATATCTAAATATTTCATCTCATATTCTGAAATAATCTGTTGTGCATTTGATAAAAGATATATTTTCTTATTCTTCTTCTTCAATAGCTCTAACATTTCAACTACACCATCATATAATCTTATATATTCAGTAGATATAATTCTAAAAAATTGTCCTGCCACAATGCATGTATTCACATCTATATCTATCCCCTTGTTCTGAAATAATTTCATAAATACATTCTCAACCTTTATTTCCGGATAGTCATATTTATCTGACATTTTCTTTTCTTCTTCTTCACATATTCTGAAATATTCTCTTTTCAAGTCCGCTGTTTTATACACTGCTCCATGAAATGCATAGAATTCCTGCATTTTCTTCCATAAATTAGCATTCCATTCATTAGTATTGATGTCAATTAGTGTTCCGTATAAATCAAAAATATAGTTTTTATACATAAATTTCTCCTATAAATACATTAAATTATAACAACATATTATATTATAGCATATATAATCCTCTATAACATCATATTTATCATAAACTTTCATCTTAATATATTTCTACAGAATAAAGAATGTCGCTTGCGACATTCTCCGCCTGCGGCGGGTTGCTATAGCAA
>OQVU01000613.1_pt1 | contig 13644 bp, 7 predicted proteins | sample 1691611 | NCBI WGS metagenome assembly OQVU01 (sample SAMN03418272, study PRJEB22391) | human gut metagenome | biome: human-gut; feature: organic feature; material: feces | host: Homo sapiens | place: Tanzania | collected 2013-01
ACATAATGAAGAAGACTGCCGCCGCGATGGTCGCCGAGGGTTGTCCGTTCAAGGGGCTGCTTTACGGTGGCCTGATGAAGACTCCGTCCGGGATCAAGGTGATCGAGTTTAACTGCCGTTTCGGAGATCCTGAGACTGAGGTGGTTCTGCCTCGTCTGGAGTCCGACATATTCGAAATCTTCTGTGCCATCACTGATGGTGGCAGACTCGTGAACGCTCCGGAGGGAACGGACGTTGCCGAAGGTGTAAAGATTCCTTCATCGCAGCTGATGCCGGAGATCAAATGGTCTGCCGAGCCGACCCTTGGTTTCGTGATGGCCTCGAAAGGCTATCCGGGCTCCTACGAGAAAGGCTTCAAGATCACCGGTTTGGAGGACGCTTTGGCTGATCCGTCAGTCAAGGTTTACCAGATGGGAACCAAGGAGGTTGTTGATCCACAGTCTGGAGAGAAGTTCCTTGTGACTTCAGGTGGTCGCGTGCTAATGGTAGTCGCATCCGGCGAGACCCTTCGCCAAGCCCGTGACAAAGCCCTCGTCGCAGTACGCAAGATCCACTGCGACAACCTCTTCTACCGTTCCGACATCGGACATCTTGTCCTTTAGACCGGTCGCTGAGCTTATGCTTCGACAAGCTAAGCAACCATGCTTCGACAGGCTCACCAACCATCGAAAAGTCCTCGCTCTACCGGTCACTGAGCTTGTCGAAGTGACGGCATAACAATAAGACAAACCTTTATACTTATGATTATATCAGGTAAAGATTTAGCGGCCAGGTTAAAGGCCCGGATGGCGGAGCAGGTCGCCACATTCCCTGCAAAATACGGCCGAGTTCCACACTTGGTTGTGATTCTGGTCGGAGACGATCCCGGCAGCCAGACCTACGTGAAGAACAAGGCCAAGGCCTGCGACGTGGTCGGAATCAGGAACACCACCGTAAGGATGCCAGCCGACACACCGGAGCAGGAACTTCTTGACAAGATCGCGGAGTTGAACGCTGACGATACGGTTGACGGCATCCTCGTCCAGCTACCTCTCCCGAAGCAGATCAGCGAACCGAAAGTGATCGAGGCCATAGCCCAGTCCAAAGACGTTGACGGCTTCCACCCTCTTAACACGGCCGCTCTCTGGCAGAAGAGACCGAACTCTTCCTGCGTGGTCCCTTGTACCCCTATGGGCATCATCAGACTCCTTGAGGACGCCAATTACGAGATCGCTGGCAAGAACGCCGTAGTGATCGGCCGCAGCCAGATTGTCGGCCTTCCTATCACCAAACTTCTTCTTGATAGAAACGCCACAGTAACCATTTGCCATTCAAGGACAAAGAACCTCCCTGAGATCACAAGGCAGGCAGACATCCTTGTCGTTGCCATTGGACGTGCCAAGTTCGTGACCGGGGACATGGTCAAGGACGGTGCCGCCGTGATTGATGTCGGAATGGATCTTGACGAGAACGGCAAACTCTGCGGAGACGTGGACTTCGCATCAGTCGAGCCGAAAGCCTCTGTCATCACCCCGGTCCCTGGTGGAGTCGGCCCGATGACCATCTGCTGCCTCATGGAGAACACCATCCAGTGCTTCCTTAACAAGGTCGCTGTCCGATAATATTTTTGTCTGACAGTTTTACGCTAAAGAATGGTTGATTGAATCAAGGCCGTTGGCAGGCATTCAATCCGTCTATATTTATAGTGAGCCAAGACTGACACAGCAGACTTGGCTCGTTTTGTGTATTATATTACTTGGCAACCTTTTATGGGTTGCATAATATGTCTTTTTGTGTCAAAAATTATTAGTATGAAGAGGTTTGCATTAGCAGTACTGGCTACGATGGCTTTTGCCCTTGTTGGAGTCAGCGCGAGCGCCCAGGAAAACACATCCGATGACGAAACGACAACAGAGCGGAGGATATATATGCCGACCGGAATCTCCAGTGTGGACGGGCCACGGTTCGAGTTTGTCATACCGAGAGACAATAAAACTCCATATTTGCGGCTGGACAAGGAGACCGGTGAAGTGTGGCAGCTGAAGGTGAATCTTGGCTCAAAGAATTCCGTGAAGGCAATCGAGCACGAACCGTCCGAGTTTGACATCCGAAAGGAAGGACAGAACAACTATCAGATTGTCGCGGAAACTGCATTCCATGTTTACCTTATGAATCTTAACACTGGTTTGATATGGGAGTACAGCGAATCGCTCTTCAGCGGCAAGTCGGTAATGTTCCAACTGATGGATGTCAAATGAAGTCTTTGAATATGTCGGTGAGGAGCGGCGTTTGTCCGGCAGGGCAGCCTTTCGCCGGCCATAATGCCTGATAGGGAGCGTTTGTCCGGTGGGAATGTGTTTGACCGGATAAACATATGAAACGGTGTTGGAGTATTCTTCCAAAAAATGCCTATCTTTGCCTCCACAGACATTATTATGCGCAAGAACACTATCCAATCAATATCCGAACAGACCGGCTATTCAGTCTCGACAGTTTCCAGAGTCCTTTCAGGCAAGGCACAAAGATCCAGAATCAGCCAGAAGGCCATAGAAATTATCAGGGCCGAGGCGAAAAGGGTGAACTACACCCCTAATCTTCTGGCTCAGGGACTTAGAACCAGCCGTACTTACACCATCGGACTGACTGTGCCGGGGATTGACAACCCATTCTTCGCCACATTGGCCAGCACGGTGATTGAGAATCTGAAACTCGCCGGCTACCATACTCTTTTGGCCGACTCGCTTGAGAACGAAAAGGATTTCGAGAGCTCCCTTATGATGTTCCGTTCCAGAAGTGTGGACGGCATCATCGCTGTCCCTGTCGGAAACACGGTCAAACTGATGGACGAAATCACCAGCGGCATTCCTGCCGTCCTGATTGATCGTTACTTTGAAGGGACCTCCTTGCCGTATATCTGCACTGACAATTACGCTGGAGGCTACATGGCCACTGACTATCTCATAGACCGTGGCTACCATAATATTCTGTCCATCCAAGGTGTTGAGGACTCGACCCCTTCGATGGAGCGTGTCAGAGGTTTCAAGGATGCAATCAGCGCACACAGTGATATGGACATTGAATATGCAATCGTCGGTGACGCGTTCTCCATCGAGAATGGCTATGATCAGGTCAAGAGAATATTCAGTGAAGGCATAAAGTATGATGCTATGTTCGCATATTCATCAACCATCCTGCTTGGTGCCATTCGTGCTTTCCGTGAGCTTGGTGTCAAGATCCCGGAGCAGGTTGGCGTCATCTCCTTCGACAACAACGGCTTTCTGGATTTCCTCGATCCCGCCATCACCCGCATCGAGCAGCCCCTTTCAGAGATCGGCCGTCTTGCCTCGCAGGTCCTCATTGACATCATTGAGAACAAGCATCAGGATCTCCCTCCTGTCCAGCGCCTGATCGCCCCGACCCTAATCGTCCGTGACAGCTGCTGACGACGGCCGTAGGCAGACCTACCCATCGGAAGGAAGTTCCTTCAGGCTGTCAGCGTAGTCCGCGACAGCTGCTGACGACGTTCGTGGCAGGCCTACCCATCGGAAGGAAGTTCATTCAGACTGTCAGCGGAGTCCGCGACAGCTGCTGACGACTGGAGTGGTTGGCCTACCGCAAATAAATTTCTCCCAAGCGTAATTTTGGTAACGTGCAAAATTCGTCTGGGAGAAATTTTTTGCGGCCATAGGCGTTTGTGACCTAAGTTATGTGATTGCAGGCAGCAACTGAAAAAAGGCCGGCTGTGGAGCGCTTCCACAGCCGGCCTTTCATATTCATTGAAGAACTGTTAGAGTTCGTTCATTTCCTGCTCGTACTCGTCCTTGCGGCCGACGATGATGTCCTGGAACTCCTTCTGGCCAGTACCGGCCGGAATGAGATGACCGCAGATGACGTTCTCCTTCAGACCTTCGAGATGATCGACACGAGCCCTGATGGCAGCCTCGCTGAGCACCTTGGTCGTCTCCTGGAAGGAAGCCGCCGAGATGAAGCTGTTGGTTCTGAGGGCCGCTCTGGTGATACCCTGAAGCACAAGCTTGGCTGTGGCAGGATTCGCCTCGCGGACAGCCATCATCTTTCTGCCCTGCCTTTCGAGAGAAGAATTCTCGTTCCTCATGTCGCGGGCGTCAATGATGTCTCCGACCATGTACCTTTGTGAATCTCCGGCGTCAAGAACATAATACTTTCCGAATATGTTGTCGTTGGCGTCCATGAAATCCCATTTGTCAACCAGCTCTTCCTGCAGGAACTCAGTGTCGCCAGGATTGGTGATCTGAACCTTGCGCATCATCTGGCGGACGATGATCTCAAAGTGCTTGTCGTTGATCTTCACACCCTGCAGACGGTAAACCGCCTGAACCTCGTTGACGATGTAGTCCTGAGCCTTGACAGGTCCGAGGATGTTGAGGATGTCGGTAGGGGAGATGCCACCGTCAGAAAGCCTTGTTCCGGCCTTTACGTAGTCGTTCTCCTGAACCAGGATCTGCTTGGTAAGCGGAACGAGATAGTGCTTCTCCACACCTGACTTGTTCTTGACGATGATCTCGCGGTTTCCTCTCTTGACCTTACCCATGAGAACCTCTCCATTGATCTCCGCAAGGATAGCAGGTGATGATGGAGTTCTGGCCTCGAACAGTTCGGTGACTCTTGGAAGACCTCCGGTGATGTCGCTTGACTTACCGATGGCGCGAGGAATCTTGATGATCACGTCACCGACATTGACCTTGTCTCCGTTGTTGGCGATAAGGTGGGCGCCGACAGGAAGGTTGTACTGCCTGATCTGGTTGCCTTCGTCGTCGAGGATGAGGATTGAAGGGTTCTTTGTCTTGTCCCTGGACTCAATGATGACCTTGTCCTTGTTGACGGCGAATTCATCGGCTGCCTCCTCACGGAATGTGACACCTTCGATCAGGTTGTCGAACTGAACCTTACCGGCGGTCTCCACAATCGTGATGGCGTTGTAAGGATCCCACTCGCAGAGCAGGTCGCCGTTCTTGATTGTGTCTCCGTCCTTGAAGTACAGTTTTGAACCGTATGGAACGTCATAGTGTGAGTAGGTGATGCCTGTGTTCTCGTCGATGATGCTGACCTCGGTCATACGGCTGACGACAATCTCCTGTACAGAACCGTCTTCACCGACTTTCTGGATGGTCCTAAGTTCCTCGAAGACAAGTTTTCCATCGTATTTGGCGATGATTGAGGAGTCGGCCGCGGTGCTGGATGCCGTACCACCGACGTGGAAGGTACGCAGGGTAAGCTGTGTACCAGGCTCACCGATAGACTGGGCGGCGATGACACCGACAACCTCACCTTTCTCAACCATCCGGCTGGTCGCAAGGTTACGTCCGTAGCACTTCGCGCAGACACCCTTGCGGGACTCGCACGTGAGCACCGAACGGATCTCGACCTGCTCGATCGGCAGATGGTCGATCAGATTGGCTGTCGCCTCGCGGATCTCCTCGCCGGCCTTGATGATAAGCTCACCGGTGAGAGGATTGAATATGTCGTGGACGGAAGTACGTCCGAGGATTCTTTCTCCGAGTGACTCGATGATCTCGTCCTTGTTCTTGATGGCGGTGGCGATAAGGCCTCTGAGCGTGCCGCAGTCTTCCTCAGTGATGATGACATCGTGGGAGACATCGACAAGACGACGGGTAAGATAACCGGCGTCAGCGGTCTTGAGGGCGGTGTCGGCCAGACCCTTACGGGCTCCGTGGGTGGAGATGAAGTACTCGAGCACCGTCATGCCCTCCTTCAGGTTGGAGATGATAGGGTTCTCGATGATCTCCGCTCCGGCCGCTCCTGACTTCTGAGGCTTGGCCATAAGTCCACGCATACCGCAAAGCTGCTTGATCTGCTGGGTTGAACCACGGGCTCCGGAGTCCAGCATCATATAAACCGGGTTGAATCCCTGCTGGTCAGCGGAAATCTGCTTTTCGACAATCTTTGTGAGTTTGTTGTCGATGGCACCCCAAAGGTCGATCACTTTGTTGTAGCGCTCGTTGTTGGTGATGAAGCCCATCGCATAGTTGTTCTTGACTTCCTCAACCTGCTTGTAACCTTCTTCGATAAGGCTTGCCTTCTCGGCCGGGATGATGACATCTCCAAGGTTGAACGAGATACCGGCTCTGAAAGCCTGGTCGTAACCCAGATTCTTGATGTCGTCCAGGAACTGTGCTGTTCTGGTCACACCGGTGCTCTTGATGACCTCGGTGATGATCTTGCGCAGGGATTTCTTTCCGAGAATCTCGTTGACGTAAGGGACCTCATCCGGAACATACTGGTTCACGATGATTCGTCCCGCCGTGGTCTTTTTGATCTCGTAACCCTTGCTCGGATCCATCTTGTCAACCGGAAGTCTCACCCCGATCTCGGCGTGCATGTCAATCGCCTTTTCGTTGTAGGCGACGATGACCTCTTCCGGCCCATAGAAGTTCATACCCTCACCTTTCGCTCCCGGTCTGATCTTGGTGATGTAATACAAACCGAGCACCATGTCCTGTGAAGGGACGGTGATAGGGGTTCCGTTGGCAGGGTTAAGAATATTCTGGGAACCGAGCATCAGAAGCTGCGCCTCCATGACTGCCGCGTTGCCGAGTGGAAGGTGAACGGCCATCTGGTCACCATCGAAGTCGGCGTTGAAGGCCGTACATGCGAGAGGGTGGAGCTGGATGGCTTTGCCTTCGATCATTCTTGGCTGGAAGGCCTGGATACCAAGTCTATGGAGGGTAGGGGCACGGTTAAGGAGAACCGGATGACCCTTCATCACGTTCTCAAGGATGTCCCAGATGACAGGATCCTTTCTGTCCACGATCTTCTTCGCGGACTTCACTGTCTTGACGATTCCTCTTTCGATGAGCTTGCGGATGATGAATGGCTTGTAGAGCTCGGCCGCCATGAACTTAGGCAGACCGCACTCGTGCATATTCAGTTCAGGTCCTACAACGATAACCGAACGGGCTGAATAGTCCACACGCTTACCGAGGAGGTTCTGACGGAAACGTCCCTGCTTGCCTTTGAGTGAGTCTGAGAGGGATTTGAGCGCCCTGTTGGATTCGCTCTTCACAGCGCTTGACTTCTTGGAATTGTCGAACAGTGAGTCAACAGCTTCCTGAAGCATACGCTTCTCGTTTCTCAGGATGACCTCAGGAGCCTTGATCTCGATGAGTTTCTTGAGTCGGTTGTTCCTGATGATGACCCTTCTGTAGAGGTCGTTCAGGTCTGTGGTGGCGAAACGGCCTCCATCGAGCGGAACGAGCGGGCGCAGATCCGGCGGAATGACAGGAATGACTTTCATTATCATCCACTCCGGACGGTTGATGTTCCTTGACTCCATGAACCATTTCACGACTCCAAGTCTCTTCAGATGATCCGCCTTCCTCTGTTGTGAGGTCTCGTTGAGCATCTTGACGCGCAACTCTTTCGACAGTCCTTCGATGTCAGTCTCCTTCAGCAGGTCGTAGATGCCTTCGGCGCCCATCTTCGCGACAAACTTTCTCGGATCATCGAATGGTAGCTCATCGTTTTCCGGAAGCCTTGCGAGAACATCGAGATACTCGTCCTCTGAGAGGAGATCCATTTTCTCCAGTCCGCTGTCTCCAGGGTTGACCACTATGTATTTCTCATAGTAGATGACAGATTCGAGTTTCTTCGCCGGAAGTCCGAGAAGGGCTGAAATCTTGTTAGGCGCTGACTTGAAGTACCAGATGTGAGCCACAGGAACGGTCAGGGCGATGTGGCCCATCCTTTCCCTGCGGACTTTCTTCTCTGTCACCTCTACGCCGCACCTGTCGCAGACGATTCCACGGTAGCGGATCCTTTTGTACTTTCCGCAGTAGCATTCGTAGTCCTTTGTAGGTCCGAATATCTTTTCGCAGAAGAGACCGTCCCTTTCCGGTTTGTAGGTCCTGTAGTTCACTGTCTCAGGTTTCAGGACCTCGCCGCAGGATCTCGCTGAGATGTCCTCAGGGGAAGCCAGCGAGATGCTGATCGTCGAGAAGTTGCTCTTTACCTTGTTTTCCTTATTATTGAAAGTAGGCATATTCTTGAATGTCAATATTCTTGAAAATTAATCCAAAGTAACCTTGAGACCAAGTCCCCTAAGCTCGTGAAGCAGAACGTTGAGTGATTCCGGTATGCCTGGATTCGGCATCGGATCGCCTTTGACGATCGCCTCGTAGGTCTTGGAACGTCCGGTGACGTCGTCAGACTTGACGGTCAGGATCTCCTGAAGGGCATTGGCAGCACCGAATGCCTCAAGGGCCCAAACCTCCATCTCTCCGAACCTCTGGCCTCCGAACTGCGCCTTTCCGCCGAGCGGCTGCTGGGTGATGAGTGAATATGGTCCGATGGAACGCGCGTGCATCTTGTCATCGACCATGTGTCCCAGCTTGATCATGTAGATCACACCGACAGTCGCAGGCTGGTCGAACCACTCACCTGTTCCGCCGTCCCTGAGATGCGTCTTGCCGTATCTTGGGAGGCCGGCCTTGTCGGTGTAGTCGCAGATCTCGTCGATGGTGGCACCATCGAAGATCGGCGTGCTGAACTTCAGGCCAAGCCTTGCTCCGGCCCATCCGAGAACAGTCTCGTAGATCTGTCCGAGGTTCATTCGTGAAGGCACTCCCAGAGGGTTCAGAACGATGTCCACTGGGGTTCCGTCCTCAAGGAACGGCATGTCTTCCTGACGGACGATCTTTGCCACGATACCCTTGTTTCCGTGACGTCCGGCCATCTTGTCACCCACGGTGATCTTCCTCTTCTTCGCGATGTAAACCTTGGCGAGTTGCATCACTCCGTTAGGAAGCTCGTCTCCGACCTTGATCTTGTCCATCTGCCTCTTGCACTCGGCTTCAGCGACCTTGTAGGTCAGGCAGTAGTTATTGATAAGTTCCTGAATGAGATGGTTTGATTCCTCGTCAGGAGTCCAGTTGCTGGAGTTGATGTTCTGGAAATCAATCGTCTTGAGTTTCTCAACAGTGATTTCCTTGCCCTTGGCGATGATCTCGACATCGTAGAGGTCGTTGACGCCCGCGCTCTTCTTGCCCTTTGTCAGGACGGTCAGTCTCTTGAAGAAATCAGCGTACAGCTTCGCGGCCTTCTTGTCAAACTCCTCCTGAATAAGGTCAAGGCGTGCTTTCTGATCAGTTTTGGCGGCTCTTCTGTTGCCCTCTTTGGCGGCTTTGGCGTAGAGCGCTGTCTTGATGACTGTTCCGCTGAGCGACGGATTAGCCTTGAGTGAGGCATCCTTCACGTCACCTGCCTTGTCTCCGAAGATCGCCTTGAGCAGTTTCTCCTCAGGAGAAGGATCGCTCTCACCCTTAGGGGTGATCTTACCGATCATGATGTCACCCGGCTCGATGTGCGCGCCGATTCTGATGATACCCTGCTTGTCCAGATCCTTTGTGGCATCCTCGCTCACGTTAGGAATATCAGAGGTCAGTTCCTCCATACCACGTTTGGTCTCGCGGACTTCGGTGAGATATTCATCGACATGGACTGAGGTGAGGATATCCCATTTCACCATCTCTTCCGAGAGCACGATGGCATCCTCATAGTTGTAGCCTTTCCATGGCATGAAGGCTACCTTGAGGTTGCGTCCGAGCGCAAGCTCGCCGTTCTGTGTGGCATAGCCTTCCGTAAGCACCTGGCCCCCGGTCACTTTGTCACCCTTGCGGACGATTGGCTTGAGAGTGATGGTTGTACTCTGGTTTGTCCTTCTATAGATAGGAAGTGTATATACAGTCTCTTCCGGAGCGAATGAAACGAATTTCTCGTCATCCGTCCTGTCGTATCTGATTCTGATCTCCTTCGCGTCCACGTATGTCACTTCGCCTTCACGCTCTGCGACGAACTGTGTCCTGGAGTCAAGGCAAACCCTTTCTTCCAGGCCTGTTCCCACGATAGGGGATTCAGGACGGAGAAGCGGAACCGCCTGACGCATCATGTTCGCGCCCATCAAGGCACGGTGCGCGTCATCGTGCTCGAGGAACGGGATAAGTGATGCGGCGACGGAGGCCATCTGGTTAGGGGCGACGTCCATGTAGTCAACCTGCTCCTTTGAAACGACAGGGAAGTCGGCCTCAAGGCGGCACTGGATTCTGTCCTCCTTGATTGTTCCGTCATCCTCCATCTTGACCTTGGCAAGTGACACGAGTTTGTTCTCTTCCTCCTCGGCGGTCATGTAGTGCCATCCCTTGTCGGTCAGATCTACCTTTCCGTCATGTACCTCACGGTATGGAGTCTCGATGAATCCGAGCTGGTTGATTCTCGCGTAAACGCACAGTGATGAGATAAGTCCGATGTTCGGGCCTTCAGGAGACTCGATAGGGCAGAGCCTTCCGTAGTGCGTATAGTGCACGTCCCTGACCTCGAATCCTGCCCTGTCTCTTGAAAGACCGCCTGGACCAAGGGCTGAGAGACGACGCTTGTTTGTGATCTCCGCCAGAGGGTTGGTCTGGTCCATGAACTGTGACAGCTGGCTGGTACCGAAGAACGAGTTGATCACGGAAGACAGAGTCTTGGCGTTGATCAGGTCGATCGGGTTGAACTGCTCGCTGTCCCGCACGTTCATTCTCTCGCGGATTGTCCTCGCCATTCTGGAAAGACCTACGCTGAACTGGTTGGCCAGCTGCTCGCCTACGGTGCGCACGCGTCTGTTGCTCAAGTGGTCGATGTCATCGACGGACGCCTTGGAGTTTATAAGTTGGATGAGATACCTGATGATCTCTATGATGTCTGTGTTGGTCAGAACCCTGATCTCAGGATCTGTCGTCAGACCAAGTTTCTTGTTCAGGCGGAACCTTCCGACGTTGCCAAGATCATATCTCTTCTCTGAGAAGAACAGTTTATCGATGACGTCCCTTGCGGTCGCCTCGTCAGGTGGTTCAGAATTGCGGAGCTGTTTGTAGATGAAGTTAACAGCTTCGATCTCAGTGTTGGTCGGATCCTTCTGGAGGGTGTTGAATATGATCGCATATTCATTTGAGTTGGCCTCGTCCTTCTGAAGAAGGATGGACTTCACGTCGGTGTCTGAAATCTTGGCGATGGTGTCATCGTCCAGTATTTCACCTCTCTCTACGATAGGAATGGTCCTTTCGATAGGAATGACCTCACCGGTGTCCTCATCCTCGAAATCCTCAGTCCACGTCTTGAGAACCTTGGCCGCCAGTTTACGGCCCTTGTTGTCCTCGAGATTCTGCGGTGTCACCTCGATTTCGTCGGCGAGACCGAATATGTCTATGATGTCTTTGTCTGAGTTGAAGCCTATCGCGCGCAGGAGAGTTGTGACAGGCAACTTCTTCTTGCGGTCGATATAGGCGTACATCACATTGTTGATGTCTGTCGCGAATTCAATCCAGGAGCCCTTGAAAGGGATGATTCTGGCTGAATATAACTTCGTTCCGTTAGCGTGCATGCTTTGGTCGAAGAACACACCAGGGGAGCGGTGCAGCTGGGAGACGATGATTCTTTCTGATCCGTTGATTACGAATGTGCCGGCCGGCGTCATGTATGGAATGTTGCCGAGGTACACATCCTGGACTCTTGTGTCAAAGTCCTCGTGCTCGGGATCTGTGCACGAAAGGCGGAGTTTTGCCTTCAGAGGAACATTGTATGTCAGCCCTCTCTCAAGACACTCGTCAATCGAATACTGAGGTGGATCGATGAAGTAATCGATGAATTCCAACTTGTAGTTGTTCCTCGTGTCTTCGATCGGGAATATTTCCTGGAACACCTGGAAGAGACCTTCGTTTTTTCTGTTCTCAGGTGTAGTCTCCAACTGGAAGAAATCCTTGAATGATTTCAACTGAACTTCCAGAAGGTCAGGATATTCCAGAATCTTTGATGTAGCGAACATTATTCGCTTGTTGTTAGTCTTTTTTGACATGTTCTGCCTTTAGGAAATGGAGAAAAACTTAATACGACAAAAAGGTTTAGAGCCTGCCTAGGCTCTAAACCTGATGATTTTCCCGCCAGGGGAAGCTGGGTTATTTAACCTCAACTTCGGCGCCTGCCTCTTCAAGGGCAGCCTTCAGTTGCTCAGCCTCTGCCTTGGATGCCTTCTCCTTCACTGTCTTAGGAGCGCCGTCCACGAGATCCTTAGCTTCCTTCAGACCAAGACCAAGGGCCTCCTTAACGGCCTTGATAACCTGAAGTTTAGCTGCGCCGGCTGACTTGAGGACAACGTCGAACTCAGTCTGCTCTGCTGGAGCGGCCTCAGCGGCTGCCGCAGGACCTGCTACTGCTACCGCAGCGGCTGCAGGCTCGATACCATACTCTTCCTTGAGAACTTTAGCAAGTTCCTGAACGTCTTTTACAGAAAGGTTAACCAACTCTTCTGCAAGTGCTTTTACATCTGCCATAATTGATAATTATTAAATTGTTTGTTATTATTTCTCTTCTTTTTCCGAAAGTGTCTTGACAAGTCCGGCGATTGTGCTGCCACCGCCATTCTGGAGAGCGGAGATGACATTGCGCATAGGAGCCTGGAGGAGAGAGACGATGTCTCCGATGAGTTCTTCCCTGGACTTGATGGCGCAGAGCTCGTCGAGTTTTTCGGCTCCGACAAACGCACATTCCTGTACGTAAGCGCCTTTAAGCTGTGGTTTGCCCATCTCCTTCTGAAGCTTCTTGATAAGCTTCGCAGGACCGTTAGGTGTCTCGGCGTACATGATTGCCGTGTTGCCCTTGAGAACCGGAATAATGAGGTTCATCTCCTCGTTGTTCAGTGTCTTGAGGACATGGGCGAACAGGGTGTTCTTCACAACTGTGAGCTTGATTCCCTGCTCGAAGCATGCGCGGCGGAGCTTTACAGTGTTCTCAGCATTCAGTCCCTCGATGTCGGCGACATAGAAGTTAGGATACTGCTTCAGTTGTGCTGAGATGCTTTCAATAATCTGATCTTTCAATTCCTTCTTCATAATGAAATCCTTTTTTACTCAGCGCTGCCGCTTGTGAATGCTTTGACATCTATCTTGATACCCGGGCTCATAGTGGTGCAGATAGCCGCACTCTTGAGATATGTGCCCTTGAGAGCCTGTGGCTTGAGTTTCAGAACCTCGTTCAGGAGAGCCGTAGCGTTCTCGCAGATCTGAGCCGGGGTGAAAGAAACCTTACCTATGGCCGCATGTATAATACCGGTCTTGTCGACCTTGAAATCAATCTTGCCGCCCTTTACGTCCTTGACAGCGTTGCCGACTTCCATTGTAACGGTTCCTGTCTTAGGGTTAGGCATAAGTCCTCTTGGACCGAGAATACGGCCGAGAACACCGACCTTGGCCATTACTGAAGGGGTGCAGATGATAACATCCACGTCCGTCCAGCCGCCTTTGATCTTCTCTACATATTCATCGAGACCAACATAGTCTGCTCCTGCTTCCTTGGCCTCGTTCTCCTTGTCAGGAGTACAGAGTACAAGAACCCTTACAACCTTACCTGTTCCGTGAGGAAGGTTGACCACGCCACGGATCATCTGGTTTGCCTTACGAGGATCCACGCCAAGGTTGGCGGAAAACTCGACTGAGGCATCGAACTTTGTGAAGGTGATGTCCTTCAGCATTTCACAAGCCTGGGCAAGAGTGTACTGTTTGGAAGCGTCGTACTTTGCTGTGACCGCTTTCTGATTTTTTGTAATTCTACTCATTTCGCATGTGAAAATTAAAGGTTCTC
>OQVU01000615.1_pt1 | contig 13616 bp, 17 predicted proteins | sample 1691611 | NCBI WGS metagenome assembly OQVU01 (sample SAMN03418272, study PRJEB22391) | human gut metagenome | biome: human-gut; feature: organic feature; material: feces | host: Homo sapiens | place: Tanzania | collected 2013-01
CTCGGTCTGTGGGAGAGCGAAGAGTTGCTGGTCTTCTATGTTCTGATAGCCCTCCTTGCTGATTGTCACCACCTTTGATGTAGGTGCTTCGAGTTGTGTGCTGTCAAGTATTGACTGCTCGGTGGTGTAAGGGGGTGTATAGGCAAACGTTTCGCCTACTGCCACCAACTGCACCATAGACTGCGGTTTGCGCGTCAGCCTTTTTACAGTCTTCATTGCACCAGACAACAGCCTATCAAGGTCGGAGAACCCGCCAAACAGCGTACAGGGATAAGATGTGCCAGCACTTGTTACCGATGGGAAGTATGTTGCTTCAGTCTGTTTCAACGTACCATTCAGCAAATACTCATCGTACACCTTGACGTGGAATTTTACCACAGGATAGGTTGTTGGTACCGGCTTATATACGTAAGAATCACGAAAGGTGCGCAGCGCTGATGAAATATCCACTTCGACGGTCGAACTACTACTTTCTTCGACCACAGGAGCAGACATGCGGATGGTTTCGTAGTTTCCACCACTCATTCCACACGTCACGTCGATGATGACACGATGGAAGGTGGGCGAACCACTGATAACTTCCGGTTTTATGAGCAGCGTAATGGGGTTGCCATTGAAGATGCTGCCCGATGTTAATTCTACTGATCTTGCCATGTTCTATGTTTGTGTTTTTATTAGATACTATACACTTCCAGTTCCACCTCGCCCATACCGTCTTTGTTGGTCACATCGGCATTGACTTTGTTGATGAGACACTTTTTCCCGTCTATCACCCACCATTCCTTCCAGTGGTTTGGAATATCGGCAATCTGTGCCACCGTTGCCGTACACCTGATGCGGAATTTCTTACGGTTGAGCAGGAAGTAGATAAACTCCTTGAGGAAGGTATCTACATAGCCTCTCGATTGTATTCTGATAAGTTCGCCATCCTCGTAGCGGTCGGCATCGCAAAGCGGAGCAGATGCCCATGCCGGCTGTTTGTAGGCACGGGGCTTGAGCGAGAAGTGTTCACCAAAGCCACCCTGCTTCACTCCGTTGTAGTCGTAGAGTTCGCCAAAGCATCCGATAGAGTCGGAGGTGAGCGCATACTGCCGTGACTTCATGCGCCATTTATTGTTGCCGAACCCGTCGTAGTTAGAGTCAAACTGCTCGAAGTTGGCACCGCTGTCACCACCTCTCATCATGGCGATGGCACATCCCCAGTCGTAGGATTGTAGTGGTGAGTTTCCATCTTCGGTCTTTGAGGGGTCGTAAGACTCCTTGCAGGTCAGTACCTCCGTCATATAGGCATTGACCAGCGTACCTGCCACATTCTGCCTGATGCGCTGTTCCACAAATTCATGTTCCATGTCCTCGTCGATGTAAGCCACAAGGAGCGGTTCTTTGTCAGCGGCATTGACGGTACCGATGGTGAAATTATCGGTTGACGACAGCGTGCCGTTTGCCTCGTAATAGGATTTCTCGCGCTGATAGTTGACATCGTTAAACTGCACAGGCACGAAGTCAGACAGATACTCCATCACGTAGTCTTCGTTTCGCTGTGAGCAGTCGCCTTCTTCCACACCCTTAAACTGACCGACCTCAAAGAGCACAGGGTGCATATCGTTGACCGTGGTATAGTTGCCATCAATTTTGATGCGGTAGGCATTGCCTGTGCGCTGGTCGATATAGACTCTCATGTCGCCATGATTGGGGTTGCGGAAGATGTCAGTATAAGTTTTGTCGATAACGGTAGTCTTGGCAGGATCTGCGGTCTTGGGGTCTGGATAGTCGATGTAGTCATACGCGGTATCATAGTCTTTAACCTTATTTCTGATATTGTCACGCTGTTCCTTTGCATCCGACTCTTCCGAGTAACCGATGCGCACACCGGTAATCTTCTCCGTGACCTTGTTGACCGAGTGAATCTCTCCGTGGAAGGTGCGTGGGGTTGCGGATGTCTTGAGTACGTCGCGATAGAGGTATGCCGTGACTTTCTTACGCTCGTAGTCGTAGTGAAACTTCACACCAAACATGTTCTCCAGCGACTCCAACAGCGACGATACCGTCATATCGGGGAAGTTGCCTTCATCGGCTATCATATTGCGGATCTGTGCGGTGGCTTTGGCATAGTGGAGGGTAGGATAGATTTTGATTTCGTCAACGTTCTTTCCCAATACATACTCTTTTGCCCATTCCTTCGGCTCTGTCAGTGTAAAACTGTTGATCTCTACACCCGTCAGTTCTTCCAGTTCGAGCTGACCACCACATCCTCGGCTATTCAACCACTCGTTGACTCCTTGGAAGAGCAACTTTCGCGACTTGTCAGACACGGCCTTGTCAGACCCTTTGGTACCGACGGAGTTTCCGAAGAACGGATAGAACTTCTTATTGCCGTCTTTATCGGTATATGAACCTACGTGGAGCGGGTCGCTGGTCTTATAACTGCATTTGGTGGTGAAGAAACAAAGGTGCTTCATGTCCTCGATATTCTTCAGCACGTCGATGTCGTAAGCCACACCGAGGTGTTTAAACAGGCACTCTAAAAAATAAAGTACGTAGAAGCAGATGCCCGATTGCGGTCTCTTGGCATCGAGCACCCAGTACGGGCCGTGGTCTTCTATGTTGCCTTTACTGCCATCCACCTGTACCACGCTGTCGGAAGTGGTACCGTCGTCGGCCTTGTCGTAGTGCTTGTAGCAGATGCGTGCATTGCAGAACTTGGCAGGTCCCATTGACGAACCCCGTGCATTGCTCAGATACTCATCGGTCACGTTGATATAGCTTTCCAGTTCTACGGGCTTATTCACCTTGATACCGTCTTTATAGGTCTCGGTGGTAAATTCCGCAATATCGTTGCCAACGCCGGTCTTGCATTTCCCTGGATAGGAGAATCCGAGAGCCTGCGGTTCAAACGTTGCCGATGAGGTCTGCGAGGGGAACCATTTCTTGATGGTGGTAGAGCTATGCTTTCCTGTCTTGTCGTACAACTTCACATAGAAGCTGTACTCCACGGTGACGGTGACATCAGAAATCTTCTCTCCGATGATCAGACTGGGCAGGTCGCTTTCTGGTATGGGTACCTCATTGCATTTCAGGTCGGAAATCAGCGAGTCGAAACTATCTACGGCAGAATCCACACTGACAGAGAGTCCGTCGGTCAGTTCTTCGTCCTCAGAGATAACCATCGGGCCACTGGCAAACGGCACTCCGTCGATGTATATCTGCATCGGCTCGTGCTCCATAGTGATGGGTCGGATGTCAGAACTGGCGTTATCTACGTTCTTGAACAGGTTGCGGTTGCCTTCAAAAGGGAGGTCAACGGGATAGGAGAACATCTCCGTATCGTTCCACATCGGATTCTGAAACTCGATACTGAGTGAGGCATCTTCGCGTAGTGTGAGGGTCTTACCCTTGGCTTTGATTGCAATGTGTGATTTCATCGTTTGGTAAATCAGTTAATGGATAGAGTTGTGCATCATCATAGAGTTTGATGTTGCGCTTGGCGAAGGAATATACCTTTGTATTGACATTGGCGGTAATCGCTTTGTAGCCCAAGGCCTTTACCGTACCGCCATAAGCCACACAGACGGCATGGTCGTAGAGTGTCGCCATGCAACGGCTCTTGACTACCGACCCGTCGTGTGCATCAACACGGCCTGCCTTGATCATGCCCAACGAGTAGTCGCGCAGACTGACCGACGCATCGAACTGCTCGTTATATACCATGGCGTGGTCGTGTGCCACCACCTCTGCCTCACCTAAGACGTAGGCATCGGCTTCTCCGTAGATGTGGACGGGTTGCTGGCAGTCGGTCACGATGACGCGCACAAACTCCTTGGCGTGGTCGGGACATTCGTTGAGATAGATGCCTGCCTCGTTGATTTCCTGACGGAGCGAGGCGTATAGCGCAGGAAACTCCCGACGTATCACCTCCACAAACTTACTCTTGACCACATCGTCCCAATACCTGCGCCATGTGGCCATCATCTGACTGACGTTATCAGAGTTTAGCATGGCCACGTAGCCTTCCGAACAGGCATGCCGTTCGTGGCACGCCTGCCGGCAGACTTCTTTGAGTATGGCAAAAGGTGTGTTTTTCTCCATGCTATATGTTGATGATTAACGGTTATTCTGTGGTTTCACCAAGTTCCTCGATGGCTTTGGTGAGGATGGCTTCATAGCCAGTCATTTCGTCTTCCGACACAATGTCGCTGAAATCGTGACGCAAGCGGTCGATGCGCTCTTTCAGTCCATTGACGCGAGTCTTGGTGTTGGCCTTGTCCTTACGCATGATGTATTTGATGAGTGCATCGGCTTCGGCTTTGTGTTTGGCCTGGCGGTCACGCTCGGCTTTCACTTCTGGGCGGTCGGCAGCAATCTTCGCGGCTACGGTCTCGGCAAAGAGTGGGTCGCGAGCAAGAGCCTTTTCGTAGAACGGCTTGAACTGGGTGCGCAGATCCTGTGGTGCGATGCTGAATGTCTTGCTGATATAGGCAATATATTCAGGGTCGCCGGTCTTCTGCGAGAGTCGCAGATATGCCTCGCCCATTTCGCGGTCAACAGCCATGTAGATGTCGGGCAGTATCTTGCTCTCAATCTCGGTGGCACGGGTGGCGAGGTCGGCAATCTCATTTTCGGTATAGATGGCTGTCTGCCCCTGTTCCACAGCTTTCTCGTTGGCTTCTGCCATTGTCTTGGCCTGTTCAGCCTTTGATGCCATTTCATTGCGGAGGTCGCGCACGCTGTTCACCTGCTCCTGCAGTTCTGCCGAGAGGAAGTGACGGATCTGTTTCAGATTGGGCATGGTAGCAGCAATGCTTTCTCCGTTAGGGTCTGCCACGATACCATTGTAGGTGAGAGGCTGGAGGGTTACGTCGGGTTTGATTTCGGGAAACAGCGATTTTTTAGCTTCCTCAAGAGCCTTCTGTTTCTGTTCCTCGTTGTACGCCTCCTGTGCTTCCTTGGTAGGTCTGCCCACTTTGCGCTTCTGCGGTGAGGCAGTGGCTTTTGTTTCCATCGTCTGCAGGTAGGTGATCATCTGGCGCACACGACGGTGGTAATCGCGGAAGCGTCGGCTGTCGCTGACGAAGGATTTTGCACGTGGGTTACTTTCCAACAACGACAGTCCTTCCTCGAAAGCCTGTCGCTGTTCGTCGGTCAGCATGCGTGCCGAGATCGCCGGTGTTAATGTTTGAATAATTTTCTCCATAATTCCTATTTGTTATGTTATTTATAAAATATAAACTAATAGCCTTGTTTAATACAACAGGGGCGATACGAATATCTTGCTGTCTGGCTGGTTGTTTTCGTAGCCTTTGCTTGCTGAGTCGGTGATGTTGGTTGAGGGAGCGGTGGCAGTGGAGGAAGACTCGTTGCCAGCAGCGGTCTTCTGTGCCTGCTTCTCAGCCTTGAGGATGCGAAAGATGGAGTCGCGGAGCGAGATGGACTCGTTGTGCGCCATCTGTCGGGTAGCCTTGTCGAAGGCAATGACGGAGGTTCGCTCCACGAGGCATGCGGTCATCAGTCGGCGCACCTTACGAAGGAGTTTGTCGCGGTCGTCAGCAAGCTGAAGACGGGCGATGAGCTCGTCACCAAACACATCGGCTATGTATTCGTCCTGTACGTAGCGGAGGTCTGGCAACAGACAGATGAACTTGTCGCGGTTGCCGTAAACATTGAGGTATTCCTGAAGGATGCTGCACGTAGGGATGAGGAGGTCGTGGTGCAGGTAGTAGTACTTGCTTTCCTGCCACAACAGCACGATTTCCTCTATGGCTGTGTGGGCTTCGGTATTTTCGTCTTTTGGTTCTTCTGTACTGTCGTCCTTTGGTACTTCTGTACTTATGCTGCTGTCTGCCGAGTCAGCTGCTTCGGCTGGCGTGTTGATGCTGACGGACCAGTCTTCGAGAAGCATGAGTAGGTTGTTGAGCGATACCATGGCCTCTTTTTTATATCCCGCCACTCCCTTGTCGAGAAGTTTCTCTGTGGCGGGGTCGTAGTCGTTGGAGGAGGCGATATTGACACCTGCACCGTTGACCGAAAGAATCTGTTGATAGGCGTGTCGCGCCATGGCATCGTTGACCACCATGCGCTGGGCGAGGCAGAGGAGGACGCTCCACGGCTTCTTGACATAGGTACCGTCGGTCTTCTGCTGATAGAAGTTGTCGCCGCCAAGGGTGGCGTAGTATTCGCAGAGCTTGGTATAGAGGGGCTTGCCCAATTTGTCTTGTAGAAAATCTTTCTCGCTGTTGTCGAGTATGCCTTGAAGAGAACTGATCTCGTCGATGGCGTTGCTGGGAATGTGGAGCCGAAGCTCCTTGGTTGTTGATAGTATCATGTGCGTTGATATTTTAAGTTGAGACGTTTATTCCTGCTTCGCCACCCCCGTTTTCGAGTTATCCAGCGTAGTGAGCACTTCGCGGTCTATCTGCCACACCAGGTGCGAGTCCCACTTATTGAACTTGCTTATCACCTCCAATGGTCGGAGCATGAGCTGCTGCAATGGGGCAAACTGTATCTGCTTTACAAGGAAACGCTCGCGGAGGTCGGTGCCGCCCGATGATGTAGCGTCGCCTGGGGTGTTGCCTATGAGCTTCGAGTCCAAGCCCATGGCGAAGAAGATAATGGAAGATATTTCCTGGAGCTCGGTCTTCTCGGCTTGCGCTTGCGAGTTGGCCTTGCTCTCAATCTCCACAATCTCCCATGCCTTGTGCTCCTTGCCGTCCAGTCCGGTGAACACGGCAGAGATGAGAGCCTGACCCGCGTTGTCGGGATTAGACAGCCAGCGGTTGACATCGGTGAACACCTCCTGCTGTATCTGCGCCATCGTCTTGCTCTTGTTCTCGCCCTGCTGCGTGTAGAGCTGCTTGAGGTATTCCTGGTGGATGTAGATTACGCGACCGATGATGTTCGAGTTGCGTTTGCGGGTAAGGCGGTCGTCAACGATGGTGAAGGCATACTCAAAGATGCTTCCGGCAAAGATGCTATGCCACATGGCATCGGCATAGTAAGGACCGCCGAAGTCGCGTGGCGACATGATGAAGCGTGTTGGGCGGTTCTTGCGGCTCACCCGCTGCTGACGAGCCTCACGCACATGGCGGTTGAGGTCAGCTACGGCTGTGTCGGCTGCAAGATAAGGCACGGCAGCAATGCGACGGTCGGTTTCGGTGGGCGTCTGCGTAGAGTCGAGCCATTGGTTAGACATATAGGCATAGTTGATGCGATACTGACTGTCCATGCGCTCCAGTCGGGTGGTGAACACCGAGCGAGGCTTTATGCCCACAATCTTCGGGTTCCATTGTGACGTAGGCACGGGGCGACCTTCAGAGTCCAACTGGCGTTGATTAAGCTGCAACTCGCAGAAGCATTGCGACATGAGCGCCATATCGCCTGCCATTTCGAGGTAGGTCTTGTGGAGATCATTGTTCTCGATAAACTCTTGCATCTCCTTTTTGGTTCGCTTCCATTCTTCCAATGCAGCCTTGAGCGACTTCATCTCTTCGGAGTCGGCATCTTCGGATTTCGACTCTGACGTTTGGTTAACCGAACGTGACGTTTGGTTTTCCGATTCTGACATTTGCTTTTCCTTAGCCTTGAGGTCGGCTATCTGTCCGCGGAGCAGGGTGCCGGCAGAGGGGTAGGAGATAGACTTCTCGGTGATATTGCCACCGACATACTGCGTATAGTGATACTTGGCGCACGGACCACGGCCAACGAGTATCTTCTTCACAAAGTCAACTCCCGCTGCCGGAAAAGGCGACATCTTGGAGAGCAGATACACGAGGTTAGGCAGTCGGTTGCCCACGCCCCATTCCATGAAACCAAGCTCAGGTGTGCCTACACCCTGCGGCTTGGCTTTGTTCTCGCCACCGCTTGAACCGAACACGGCAGAGATTTCGCGTCTTGCCGAATTGCCGTCTGCTCCGGTCATGGTAGCAGAAGACGTGAGCTTCTGGTGAACGTAATCGCCCCATGAACACACACTGCTGCCTCCCTGCTTGGGCGCACAGAACGCGCCAGGCAGAACGGCCTCGTAGCCTTGCGACTGAAGCTCCTCACTACGCTGTTGGAGCTCGCTGATGTTGCTAACTGTTGTCATTGTGATGAATATGTGTTTTGTTGAATGTTTATAGCGCAAAGATAGGGAAAGACAGAGAGAAGGTGCGGACATGGTTCATCCTCGGAGGTTTTCTTTTTATATCGGATGAAAAACAAAAAGCACTGCTATCCTCACGGACGACAGGACTTGACAAAAAATTACATTTCAGTGTTAGTTAACCATTCAGTCGTATATATATGATATGCGTTGTATCTGTTTACATAGCGTAGTTGCGCAGCTCGTTGGCAGGGCACAACTCGTAGATCTCTACATTGTCAATCACCATATCCTCGCCTTGAAACAGCGTGACGATAATCTTGCGGTTATTCGGGGCGGGGTGTACGCTGCGGATGTTGTTGTTGGAAATCCATACCGGGTAGTCGCTGTCCTGGGTATATACCACGAGATACCACGGTCCGGTCTTGTACAGCTCGAGGGCGGTAGTCAGATGAGTTGAAACGATAGACGAAACCCTGTTGATAGCCTTCTCAATAAACTCCTCCTTGTGTTTCCGTCCGAACTTGTCGAGCCAAGTGGCAAAGAGGGAGAACAGCAGGAAGATGAGAACCACGATGAGTGATGAAAAAATGATATTCATAATTGTTTTTGTTTAATTGTTATTGAAATGTTGCTTGTTGTTTCGTTATTGTTTCTTTCAAGGAATATTTGTAAGAGCCCAGTCCGTTATCTTCGCCCTTCTCAATCTTCCCGTCGAACCCGGCCTTTTGCAAGCTTTGCACGAAGGCGTTGTAGTCTCTATCTACGATATACGGAGAAATGTTCTCTTCTTCAAAGACAACGAGGTGAGGATTACAGTCGAAATCGATGCGCAGGAGCTTGTTGTCAATAAAATCACGTAATTTAACTATACCGCGAGGATCACTAACGTGAAGATTATACACACCACGTCCGCTAATCCAGAGGTAAGCATAGCAATATAGCCGTTCTTCTTCGGCATCGTATCGCTTGGCGCATACAATGGTGGTGTCAGAGTTGCGGATCGACGAGATTGCGTAAAAACGTCCGTCCTCGATATGGTTGAGCATATATTCGCGACGCTCTTTCGGAGTGAGGAGCACGGGCATGTCGTCAGAGTCGGTCTTCCGCTTCTCCTCGCTCTTTCGCTGACTTTTCTTAGCAAGACGTTCCTTGTGCATTATCCGCACACGCCAAACGACAAAGGCCATGAAGAACGTCCAGCCGAAGATGGCACCAAGAAAGAATGCCCAGCCTAAAAAAGTAGATATAAATGTGTTCATTGTTCTCTATAAATTCGTAAAAAGTGAAGTTTCTCTGCTTTTCTGATTACAAATGTAGGAAGAATTATTCTATCTATGCGGACATGCTCACAGCTCCACCAATACCTTTATCTCTCTATCCCCCCCCTCCTTGCGTATGCAGCGTAGGCGATATTCCTTTTGCGGAATATACGCGGCGGCTCTGCTCAAACATGCGGTCGTAGGGCGGAGTCTGCATCATGCCGAGGACGAGGGTGTGTGTGGTGTCAGTCATCGCCAGGCTTGATTTCTTCTGTTTTCATTGTTTCTATTGTTTTATGTTTGTTTTAACGATTCAATAGTGACATTAGTTCCACTGCTTTTTCCTTGTCGGAAAAACCTTTGATGTTTACCCATTTGCCGAAGATACTGCCTCCGACATATTTCTGAACCATCCAAACGGTCACGGGTATGCAACCGTTGTAGACTTCCATTGGAACAATTCTTAGCTTCATATCTTATTCAAATTTATATACTATATGCGGTGTGGTGTTGCCCAGTCCGTCGCGAGGGTCGGCAATACCTCTCCCGACCATTGTTGTCACGGCATTGGCTATCTGCTTGCGCGGTCGGCTCTTTACGAGACCCTTGCCGTCCTTGCCGCTGCGTACCCATCCGATGTAATACTTGTCAATCATATTCATACTCTTATAGTGGAATGAGGACGTTTGCCACATTTCCCGATATTATCGTGTATGCTATCCCCCCCACATTGTTTATTACCAATTCGCTCACTCCTCGCTTGTCGGGAGTGTCGCGATAGAAGCGGATGGTGTCGTCATCGCGCCACTTCATCCTTATAAGGTCTTTACGGTTACTCATATTCTATCAATATTGCGGGTGCTTTGATTTTTGAACTTGTACCTTGTATGATATTGCCTGCTCCCTCCTTGTGATAATGCGTAAGAATGGTAGCACATACTTGGGGGGCGAATTTAAGATTTGCTGTCTAATCATATTCTATCAATACAATGGTGTGCTGTCCGTGCTCATCGTAAAGTCCTGCCCATCCGTCGTAGCGTGCGGACAGGGCGGTGGAGTACCCCCGACGTGGGCAGAGGTGCGAGAGGCGTTGCACGAATGGGATTTTCATTACCAACAATCAGGATTAAGATCTCTACCATTAACACCTTCAATATCAATGGCGTTTTTGTAACTGTAAAAACAAACATCTACAATCTCGTCGTCATTGACTGTTACTTCCAATTCGCCATGTTCTTTACGCAAAAGCTCAAGGCGGTTTATAAGTTCGTTTATATTCATGTTTTTTCTTTATAAATATTCAACATATACCATATTATCCTTGCCTACTGACGTAAGCGTATTTGTAATGCCCAACACGTTTATCTCCATGCGCTGAATGTTGGGGCAATCGTCACCATTCAAAGGGCGGCCACGGAAGGCTGCAATTCTTATTCGTAACATATTGCTATCAGATTGTCTGTAGTGAGAAACGTACCTATACATTGCATCATACGTCCCTGCCGCAGATGCCATTCCTTATCGCGAAAATCGTTAGTGCCAGTTCTGCGACGCACGGCTTTTGCGTGTTCGGTTCGAGCTTCGTGTATCAGATAAATGTTACGCATAGGAGGTTGTCTTTTGTTACTGTGCTGATGGTGTTACTCCACGGCCATGGGCTGGGACGATGCAGTTTGTCTTGGTATTTGCCCCCCCGGTCGCCATGCTCGCGGCGGTAGGCTTTCGCCTCTTCGGTGCGGTAGTGGACGAGGATGGATTTGTCAATCATACTCTATGAGAATTTTTGGTTTATCCACATCGTGACCCTTACCCCCCCCGGCTATGCACAAGGCTATGCCGTGTGGCGACACGATGATGCCGTTCTGCGAGGGGCTGTAGGAGCCGAGGATGATGGGGCGATGGTTGTTATTCATATATCACGATTACGCCTGTGGCTTTGAAGTTGGCTCCGTCAAGCGAAAGGTCAAGCACATTCGCTGCTCCCATTTTGAAATATTGGGATTTGATAGTGCGCGATGTGCCGTCGGATTCGGTGTTGAAAGGGAGTGTCATAATTCTACTGCTACAAAGAACACGTCGCTGCAATCAGTGCGCGACATGATGGTTATTGCTATGCCGTGAAATGCTCCGTTGAAACGTTCTGCGCTGAACATCGAGGCAGGGCAGGTGAGCAACCTACCCCCCCAATCATATCAGCTATGATGCGGATTACACGGTCGGGCGGATTGTCAGTTTTCATTCTTTCTTCCTCTCCATATTCTCCTTGAACAATTCCTCGAAACCTTCGCAAGGGAATGTATGATACTCGCTGAAACTTGCGAAATCACTGTTCAATACGTCTCGCTCGTTCTCTATACAATTTTTCAGTTCGTCCAATTCTCTTTCCCATCCGTTGAGAGCGTTCATGCGTAACGTGAGCCACGTCTTGAGGAACATCGCTGCCTCGTGTGTCGGTGGCAGGTCGAATTGAATGAATAGGGCGCTGTCAGAGTCGTTCGCCTTGAGGAACTTACTAACGGCATCGTCTTTGAGGAAATAGCGGTCGGCTACTTCTTCTTCCAGTACATCCTCCAGTCGGGTCTTCAGTTCGAAGGGAGCGGGAAATTTATAGTCGAAGGCCACGTCACGGCGCATGGATATGCAGAACACGCGGTCGCGGTTCTGCGGCACACCGTAGTTCTTGGCGTTAAGGCGAGCCCAACGTGAGACGTAGCCGAGCGAGGAGAGCTTGTCGAGCCACTTCTGGAAGTCGGGCATGAACTTCTTGCTTACCAATGCCGCCACGTTCTCCTGCAAGAGATATTTCGGGCGCAACACCTCCACGGCATCTGCCACACGCCAAAGCAGTGCGCTTCGGGTGTTGCTGCCCTCCTGCAAGCCCATCTGCTTGCCAGCTTGCGATATGTCCTGACAGGGCGAGGAGTAGGTGAAGAGGTCAACCTCGCGCCCTTCAAGCGAGCGTTTTACCTTGTGCCAGTCAATCTTGGTGATGTCGCCAAGAGCACAGTCGGCAAACTGCGGAAATACGAGATTGTGCATCTGGCAGGCGTATTTGTCAATGTCGCTCCATCCCTTGCACGTCCATCGGAAGCCGGGATGCCACTCCTTCAGCACGTCGGCTGCCATAAGTTGCGAGTCGTAGCCGGAGAACGTGGTCAGAAAAATCTTTTCTTTACCAGAATCGTCTAAGTTCTTCGGCATATCGGGCAGATAGTCGCCGATGTCGGTGAAGAGTGAGAGTTGCTTATACTTGCGTTTATTCGGCTGCGGATAGAACAGTGACTCGTAGATGTGAGCCAACACGTCCACCACGATTGAGTTTCCTGCCTGCTTGTATTGCTGTGAGGCAGAAATCAGCATCACGTAATGCTTGTTCGGGATCTTGTTAAACAGTTTTTTGAAAAAACATTTGCCCAAAACGCTCTTTATGCGTTCTTTGGCCGATGCCACCGTCATTTGCATAATGGCAATTACGTTGTCGCGAACGCCCATCAGTCGGAAACACTCTTTTGGTGTGAGCTTGCGGATGGCATAACTCTTGATGGTACGGTCGGTGAAATTTAGTTTTGTGATCATATTGTCTTTGCTTTATTCGTATTCTATCATTACCCCTGCATCGTTCACGTTAGCTTTCAGACATCGGCTCAGTCCGATTAGGCTTCCATGGTTGAACTCGGCAGTTACTTGCGTAAATACCCCCCCCGACTTTCGGGATGTGGTAGTCTATTGTGATGTTATTCATATTCTTCAATCAGAAATACATTATATTGCCATAAACTTGTTGAAATGGTCGGGCAAACGTCAGTGCCTAATCTACCTCCGTCGTTGTTGCCACGAGGGTATTGGTAGAGGTCGTGGTTAGTCATATTCAATCCTTTTCAATCTCCATTTCCCATTTCTTTTCATCGTGAGAGGAATAGACGGTATAGGGACAATTTTCTTTGTCGAGGATATTCTGTGCTTCGTCCAATATATCTCTTGTATAGAAACACCGACGCATAAGATACGCCAAAGCCTCAAACTGACCACGAGTAAGAAAGACCTCCTGCTCGCCGCAAGTAATACCTACATTATCAGTAATGGTAGAATAGAACAGCTTTACGTCCTCTTCCTTTCCTGTGTCCTCGTTCTTTACGATTATCTTTTCTGTATTGTAACTCATAATTTATTTCTCTTTTCATAAATCTTATTGTTTTTCACATTCTATTCAGATACTCTTTTCACTGTCTTTAAATTACAGTTGGGAAAATCCATAACGTGTTTGAACTCATACGACA
>OQVU01000616.1_pt1 | contig 13605 bp, 12 predicted proteins | sample 1691611 | NCBI WGS metagenome assembly OQVU01 (sample SAMN03418272, study PRJEB22391) | human gut metagenome | biome: human-gut; feature: organic feature; material: feces | host: Homo sapiens | place: Tanzania | collected 2013-01
GATTCTGGTGTCAAATCGAAGTAGATACCATTCATCACAGGGCGCAACTGGTCGTTGGCAGTAGCAAAGAGGGTACGGGTGATATTGTCGATGAGCACAGCTGCGTCGATGGCTACTGTATGTGCAGCATCGTTAACGCTCTGTGTGCGAGGATATTCATCAGCACTTTGCGCTGTAAAGTTATAGAGACCATTCTGGTATAAAATCTTGATAGCCAAGGTGCCCTCAGTATCGATATCGAAATCGAGTGGCTGCTCAGGGAGTTCCTTGAGAGATTCGAGGATAACCTTGTTAGGGATACAGAATTCTCCTTCACCGTCGCACTCTGTGAGTTCGATGGTAGTCTTGAGAATATTGTCACTGTCGCTGGCTGTGATGGTCATCTCGCCTCCGGCTACTTGGAATAAGAAACAGTCAAGGATAGGCAGAGAGTTCTTTCCACCGATGACCTTGGCAAGCATGTTGAGCTTATTGCTCAACGCAGTACTGGATAATGTAAATCTCATGAGTATTTTGTATTTTAAATATTATCTGTTACTGATATTGTTGTTATTATTCTATTGTTTCTGTTATATGACGAGCCAGTAGGCAACTTGTTGTTTCCTAAAAGCTGTAATATGAGCACAAAAATACAAAAAATATCGGTTATAGGCAAAAAAAACAGAGAAATGTTTTAGTTTTTGAACTATTTTTAGTAATTTCGCAAACTGAAAGGTAACTTTCTTCGTTTTTGAAACAAAATATTAATCGAGAAATATATGGAATTACAAGGAAAGGTCATTGCCGTTTTGCCTGAAAGAAGCGGTGTCTCTGCAAGAGGCGAGTGGAAGTCGCAGTCGTTTGTCATCGAGACTCACGAGCAATATCCTAAGAAATTAGTGTTTGACGTATTTGGCGCTGACCGTCTGGCTCAGTTCAACATACAGAGTGGTGAGGAGATTAATGTTTCATTCGACATTGATGCTCACGAATATAATGGTCGTTGGTTTAACAATGTACGTGCCTGGAATGTAGTGAAGGTAGATCCTAATGCTGTTGGCATGATGGGTGGTGTTCAGCCTGGTGCAGCTCCATTCCCTCCAATGGGTGCTGCTCCAGCTGCTCCAGCCGGTGGCGCTACAGCTCCATTCCCTCCAGCTCAGAATGCAGCTCCTGCTGCTGATGCCAATGCTGGTGGTAGTGCAGACGATCTTCCATTCTAAATGATGGCACATCTAATGGATAAAAAATCGTTTAAATGATAACAAAAAATCGCTTCTTTCGAGTCTTTTCGGAAGAAGCGATTTTTTTATCTCTGTACCCACTTTTATTTTTCCCTGCCCACGGAAAAATTTTTGCGTGGGCAGGGAGAAAAATATACCCGGGCAGGGAAGTGATTTTTCTATAGTAATAAAGTGGGATTTTTAAGAGTCATAGAATGTGAATTGTGAGACTCGTTGTGAGAGTCATTGGGATGGTATTAACTACCACCCCAATTGTCTGCATCGTCCCACCAATTATCATCCTTATTATCTGGAGTTTCTTCTGAAACGCCGAAACTGTCAATAACAACGTCTGACTTGCCACTTACTACAGAAGCGTTTCTCATTGTGCATAATTCATCAATCACTAACAATTTAATAGCTGGCGATATATATTCTTTTCTCATATAAGTTTTCTTCTTTTACTTTTTTACCTTTAAAAGGTCTTTTTACCTTTTAAAAGCAAGAATGCTCTTTTTACCTTTTTACTTTTTTACCTTTTTACCTTTAACAATGTAGATTCCCTGTGGCAATCCTTCGAGTGAGGTGCCCTGACGAACGAGTTGTCCCTGGAGGTTATAGACACCATCATACTGATAGACAGCGTGAGAGAATGCTGGGTCGGTGATGATGTCGCCGATACCTGTTGTCTCATCCTCAATTTCATTGATAAACAGTTTTACATCCTTTGCTGGGGAAGTGTTGATGGTGCCTGCGTCTGTTGTTTTTGTCAACTCAAACCAGCAGCGGAAAGCCTTCAGACCATACTGTTTTTTGGAAGGAACTTTATACATGGTTCCCTTGTTCATGAAGTAATCTCCACTCAGCTTATCACGCTCTTCATTGTCGTCCTTATAGAAAAATCCCTGAACATTTTTTATATAGAAGGTCTTTGCCATGGTTCCCTTGCATACCATCTTGTTGTTGTCTGCATCTGTGGCAGTTGTACTTGTGGTAGTTGTTGAAACCCAATGCTTGTCGAGGTTCGCTTTTAGCAAGTCTCTGTCCAAGGTTACATTCGGAATATCGTAATGGTTAGCATCGATGCTGACCTTACCACCTGTGTGTCGTTCAACGCCTTCATCTGTGTAAGATATACTTTCATTCTCGCCGAGCCAGTACTGGTTTGCAGCTTTCAGGAGACGAGGTGTCGTGTAAGCAGGATTTTCTCCTGCTGCTTTGGTAGGCTTGATGATATAGGGTGTATATGCTTCGAGCATAACGTCATCATCACTATTGCATTCTACGGTCTTGAAGCGTACGCTGTTTGGTGTAAGTTTATACAACTTTGCCAATTTTACATCATCACCAAAGCTGTATCTCATCTGTCCGTATGTCAGATTAACAGGCAGAATGAGTGTATTCCATTTGTTGAGTTCAAAAGAGCGGTTCAAGTGGAGAACGCAGTTGTTATACTCATCTATGGTCTCTGTTAGATATTTCAAATCTGGGTTGTCCTCATCAAGCACAAGGCTTGGTGCTTCAGATTCGCCAGCATAGAGCAGGCGGAAATTGTCGAAGGCAGTCCAATCAGTGGCATAGGTTTTGTCGTCGCCCTCTACCTTGATGCCGATGATAAGAATTCCACCCATGTTTTCGTAAAAATCATCGGTAGTTAAATGAATCATGACCTCATTCTCGTACTTGTCATTATTGTAGAATACTTTACCTGCTTCTAATAAATCTTTAGGGCCATCAGCCTCTAATGGATTGAGGGTAGTTGATGCCGTTTTTCCTGTATAAAGTGAATTAACAAACAACTTTGCCAAACCATTTGTGTTGCTGAAGCCATTACAGCGGATAATATACCAGCCTGCTTTATCTACAGTCACCAATTGATGTATTTCTGTATTATGCCTTTCTTTTATATCTCCGCAGAAATATTTTCCGTTTTTATAAAGATACTCATCGTTATTGAAAGCTTCTCCTTTGTAGTAATTTTCTGTTTTTTTCTTATAAAACCCTTCGACACCAAAACGGACATAGTCTGGATTTTTTGGAACCAACCACTTTTCGGAATTAGATGTATTATAATTAAATCCAGGATTCTGAATCAAGAATGTGGCATCAATTGGTGAAGAGAGATCAGAAGGTGACTTGTCGAAAAGCTCGTAATATTCCTTTAACGTGATTAATTTCCAAAGTTGATACTCATTGTTTTGAGGTGTTTCGCTTATTGCGTTACAGAAATTACCTTCAGTATCCTCAGGAGTTGCTGTTAAATATCTGCGATTTCCATCTTTGTCTTCGTATGTGGAAATCTTGTAAATCTTGTTGGTTTGTGCATTATATCCATCAGCTTTCACAAATTTCCATCCGTATTTATACGAGGCGTTTGATGGAAGACAATCTAAATAAACACCATCATGCTTATTATCTATATAATACTGGACATAATTGTTTTGATTATCATCGGTTGCAGTCTTTTTTACATAATTCTGAAGTGTACGGATATTGTAAGTACCTTGAGTTGTTGAATTTTTCCAAATCCAAAGATACATACCCGTATTACTTAAACTGGCATGACGACCGTATGCGCCACCGATATTAAAGAACTTTTCTGTTCTAACATTCAGGAGAAGGAATGTTGAATCAGCATACTTTGGATTGTTGGGGGTTTCTCGACATGTGTCGTTTAGTGTAGCAAGAACCTCTGGATCTGCCCCCACCAATTTGCTCACATCAAGTTGTGCTTTATTGCTCTGAGTAGAAGTACCCAGAGTTGTTGCATTTTTTGTAGTTTTTTGATGTGCAGTTAATGTTTTTGAGTCTGAAGCTTTAACATGTGAATTAGCTCCACCCAAAAATAACCCGAATAACATAATACATGTGATGGTGCGAAGACCATTTGCCCCCCCATCATACGATTTTCTCAGTAAATCAATCATTTTTTAATCCGCTAAAACTTTTATTTATACATACTTTTACATACATAGAGTATTGATGTCTCTATTAGACTATAGCTGTAAACTTTAATTATCTTATTTGTTGATTCTATTCAGATGGACTTCCGCCTGGAGTCCCCTTTTTGGGTGCAAAGATATGAATAATTTTCGAATTTCTATACTTTGTAATTGTTACAATCCCGTTACGTTAAGATTATTTTAGAATTATATTTATATTTTTTCTAAAATTTCGGTTTTCTATTCCATTCTTCTTCTTTTCTCAAAGAATTTCTTGGAAGCGAGGAAAAAGAGGGCAACACTGGCAGCATTTTCTATCGCTACCATCCAGAAAGTTGTATTGTAACTGAAATGTTCTGCCACAACGCCTCCTAAAAGACAACCGATACCGAAACCTAAATCCCAACCGGTAAGAATACTACTGTTGGCAGTACCTCGCTGGTCATGGCGGGCCACATTGATAAACATGTTGAGGAAAGCAGGGTAGAGGTGTCCATTGCCCAGTCCGATGAGGGCAGCAGAGAGATAATAAGCTATCGGATGATGAACGCCTACGAAGAGAAGGAATCCCACCAGAGATATGCACATACCTTCGGCTGCATTCTGAGTTAACTTTCCTTGGCTCAATGCCTTACGACCCTGCAGACGGGAGGTGAAGAGACCGATGGAAAGGATGGCAAAATAGGTGCCGGTTCCTCCCGTAATGCCCAATTCCTCCTTGCTGTAGATGGCAAGGTAGTTGCTGAGTACACCCCAGCAGAAACCAAACATGGCGATATTGATGGCGAGCAACCAGGCACGGGTCAGGAAGAAACGGTCGAAAGAGAGTTTCTCCTTGTTTTTGATAATTTCCTTTTCGGGCAAGCGGATGGTTCCTGCGATGACCACAGAGGCTAAAGCCACTAAAAAGGCAATCCAGAAAAGAACCATGTAGCTCCCCACGAAATCGTGGAGATAAATTCCTATGGATGGAGCAATAGCCATAGCGAAGTTATTGCTCAATCCATAGAGACCGATACCTTCATTGCGGCGATTCGAAGGGAGTACATCGATGGCACAGGTGCTGTTGGCTACTGTGACTGCACCGAAAGGACCGCCATGAAGGGTGCGGCAAATGGCAAACATGAGGATGGTGCCAGCGGCGATATAACCGGCAAAGAAGATGGCAAAGCCCGACAAACAGAACATGAGCACCTTCTTGCGGGAGAAACTATCGACTACATATCCACTGAATGGTCGGATGATGAGAGCTGCCACGGTATAGCCGCTCAGTACGATTCCAATGGTATCCTTCGTTGCTCCGAAAGTCTCGCTCAGATAGAGTGGGAGCAGGGGAGTAAGAAGGTAGAAGGCAAAGTACAACAGGAAATTGGTTGTCATCACCTTCACATAGTTTGCATTCCAGAGTTTCTCTTTATTCGTTGACATACACCTACATGTTTTACCGTTAATGAATTATTTTTCCTCCAACCAGGCATCAATGAGCTTTCTGGCGATGGAAAGTTTCTCAGGGAGGATAGGGAGGTTGTCTTTCCTGAACCATCTTCCGCGGGAGAGTTCTTCTTTCTGAAGATGAATCTCCCCATCTACGTAGTCGGCTGTAAAACCAATCATCAGTCCGCTCGGATAAGGCCACGGCTGGGAACCGAAGTATTTGATATTGGTAATGGTGAGTCCGGTTTCCTCCATCACCTCGCGGTGAACGGCTTCCTCTAAGCTCTCGCCGGTTTCTACGAATCCCGCTACGAGACTGTCGAAGTTTCCCTTGAAGTTGCGGGCATGAACAAGAAGCACCTCATCACCCTTGTGGATGAGTACGATGATGGCTGTGGCGAGAGATGGCCAAACCTGTTTGCCGCAGTTGGTACATTTCTTACTGATGTCTGTTGCCATCTCCATAGGTGCACCGCAGACACCGCAGAAGTGGGTATTCTGGTCCCAGTAGTTCAATTCCTGACACTTGCCAGCCTTCTGGTAGAGTGCCGGAGAGAGCTTGTAGAAACTGGGACGGAGCCCGCACATCTCGTATTTCGTATTGTCTGTGATAGGTTCAGGAATAGTGAACGTTTTCACCTCCGTACCATCCTCCATTGGAGTAATGTTGAGGATATGTGTCCAGGGCTTCGTCTCTATCGGGCACTCCTCACAGCATGGAATCGTGTAGGTTCCGTCTTCTCTCTTTTCCAAGACGATATCCGTCTTGCAGAATATAAACCAATATTTCATTTTTTCTTACCGAATAAAAGTTGATAGTCTCTTTCAGCGGCAGGCTTCACCCAATTCTCTGGCACAAATTTCCAGTTGCCGTTAGCCTTTGCCTCAATTTCGCCCATACGTGAAATCTCCTCCATGAGATAGAAACGCTGGTCTTTCTCACTGCGATATACGATGCGCTTCTCCAGTTCTTCCTTTGGAATACCGGCACCCTTGGTCAGGAGTTCACCACCGCCATTGCCGCGATAACTGTTCACTGCCACATTGTAGAATTTCTTCTCATCGAAAGGTTGTCCGTTGCTCATGCGCAGGATCTTCACCTTCTCTCCGTCTGGCTTGGTGACATCCACCTCGTAGTCGATGCCCGCAGCACTGTCGAAATTGAAAGAGAAGTTCTTGAAACCGAGTCGTTGCTGGTCGCCGAAAGTCTTTTCGTCCAGCAGCAGGAGATGGTCGTCAGGACTCTTCATGGTGTTAACCCAGAGGTCGTAACTCATTTCCAGATGCTTGCGAATCTCTTCACCGGTGAGGCGCATGGTATAGAGTCCGTTCTCATATTTATAGAGATTGAACATATCGCTGACACGGATAGGTCCCTCCTCAATGACAGCATTCGTCTGCAACGGAGCATTGAAAGCGATGTCGGCCTTGGTGATCTGGAGCATCAGGTTGAGGATGAAATCATTGAAAGCGCAATCGCCGAAGAAAGCTTCACGACTGAAGATGGCGTTCTTGAAAGTTCCGATTTTCTTGTTGACATACTTATCTACCGATTCCATCTGAGGCTTGAAGGCAGCCATGAATTTCTCATCGATAGGACAGTCTGTCACGTCTGCTATCTTGCCATGCACCTGTTTGTTCTGCAGGATATGCGCCGTCTTGTTGTTGATGGTATGTTCATCGATGGTGATGGTGATTTCTGCATCTGCCACACTGATGGCATTGTTGGCAGGATCGAGACAAACCACCTGCTTGCCCTCATTATTGGTGATGGTCTTGCAATGGCGGGTATGGTCGTGTCCGAAGAGCACCAGGTCGAATCCCGGAACCTCCTGTGCCACCTTCATTGCTGCATCTTCCTCGTATTCTTCGGTTTTGATGCCGCCGTCCCAACCGCTATGGAAGAGACCGATCACAACATCCGGGTCTTCCTTCTCCTGTAACTGCTTCATCCAGTACTTGGCAGAAGTCACCATGTTTTCAAAGCGGAGACCGCTCCAGAGGTTTTCTGTCAACCAGTTAGGGATGGCAGGAGTGAGCATGCCCAGGACGGCAATCTTCACGCCCTCGCGGTTGAGGATGATATAAGGTTTCACGTAAGGAGCCTGGGTCTTGGTGTCGATGATATTGGCACCGATCACAGGACAGTTGAGCTCCTTAATCCATTTGTCGTAAACCGCATGGCCGGTCTCAACATCGTGATTACCAAAGGTTTGTGCGTCATACTTCAAGTAGTTTACCACATCTGCTGCCACGTTTCTTTCCTTCGTGGCGATATAATTATAATAGTAGCAGGTAGGTTGTCCCTGCAGGATATCTCCGTTTTCCAGCAGGATGAGATTATCCTTGTAGGTTTGGCGGAGAGAATCCACGTATGAAGAAACACGAGCGAGCGAACCAGCCTTCGGCTTGCGGTTGATGAAATCGTAAGGGAAGAAGGAACCGTGTACGTCACTGGTTTCTATTACTCTTAGCTTGACAGTTCTTTGTTTAGCCATGATTGCATTTGGATTAAGAGTTAGCGCCATCAGTAGCGCAGCCATTAATTGTTTCATAACTGAAAGAATTTATTAATTTCTGTAAATCAAGTATCAGTGAAGGGGCATGTCACTGTTTCTGACAGATGGGTCATCATTTCTGTCAGTCCACATGAAAATTTCCCATTTGGATGCAAAATTACAAAAAAGAAATGAATACGGCATACTTTTTGTAGGATAATTGCTAAAAACTTTAAAAATGGAGGAATTGTAATTATGGCATTTGTAGATTATTATAAGATTCTCGGTGTGGATAAGAATATCCCTCAGAAGGATGTGAGAGCTGCTTATCGTAAACGCGCAAAGCAGTTCCATCCCGACTTGCATCCTAACGATCCGAAGGCGAAGGCAAAATTCCAGGCTTTAAATGAAGCCTATGATGTCATCTCCGATCCAGATAAGCGCGCCAAATATGATCAGTATGGCGAACAGTGGAAGAATGCGCAGGCTTATGAACAGGCTGGCGGTGGATTTGGAGGCTTCGGCGGCGGTGGTGCTGGTGGCGGCAATCCGTTTGAGGGCTTCGATTTCAGTAATTTCGGTTCGGGAGGCAGCGGTTTCAGTAGCTTCTTCGAAAATCTCTTCGGTGGTCGTGGCCGTAGCGCTGGTGGTGCTGGAGGCTTTGGCGGTTTCGGTGGTTTTGGCGGAAACGCTGGGGCTGATTTCGGTGCTGGTGGTTGCAACGGCGGATGTGGTGGTAATGCCCGTCATAGTACTGGTGAGATGAACATGAATGTGAATATCGATATGTACACTGCCTTGTTGGGCGGTGAAGGTATTGTGAAATTGAGCAATGGCTCAAAGATCAAACTGAAGATCAAACCAGAGACGCAGAATGGTACGAAGGTTCGTGTTCGTGGCAAGGGTTATGACCGAGGCGACGGCACATTCGGTGACCTGATTATCACCTATAATGTGAAACTTCCTACGGGACTCACCGAGCGTCAGAAGGAATTGCTGAAAGAAATGAAAGAAGCAAAATAAGGTAATAGGTTGCAATATAACATTTTGTTGTTAAAAAGTAAAACTCCGATGGATATCAATCACATCGGAGTTTTTTTTGTTTTTGAGTTTAACCTGTTATCTTCTTACCTTTCATACCTGAAAATTATTCTGCGGTAACCTTCGCCATGTTGAAGGCAGAAACCTTTCCGTCTGGCGAAACGGTAGCATTGATCTTGAATTTGTTCTCTACCTTGCTGCCATCGGTCTTGTCGATGTCCTGACGAGCAGAGAACTGTACCTGGAATTCATATTCCTGATCGCCTACCTCGCGTTTCTTGATCTGGTAGTCGTTGTTGAGGTGCCAGTTCATATTGCTCACATCTTCCTTGTAGAGTTTGTGCATGAAAGTAGCCACGTCTGACTTGGTGGCAGAAGCCTTGCCGAGCAGCGAAGAGAGGATATCCTCGCAAGTGGCAGTCAGACCATCCTCATTGCGTGAGTTGATGCTCTGGAAGAACTGTCGGAAGAGACCGCTTACCATCTGCTTTTCTTCTGGCTGTACCTCACTGCTCTTGATTTTCTTCATGGCAATCTCAGCCTCTTCGATATGAGCACCATCGGCATGTGCGTCCAGGTAAGCCTGATAAGCATCCACCGAGTTGTCTCTCTGGGCTAACTGCCAGTCAATGGAGTCTATCTTATTCCAAATCTCGTTCTTATGCGGTGTGTTTGGATATTTCTGCAGGTATGCCTCCAGAGCTTCTTTGGAATCACTGACGAGGGCATTGGTCCAGTCCTGATCTACCTGTTGCAGCATGTTGAGATGTGCAGTGATAGAATCGCGGTGAGCTTCATCTGCATCCTTGTATGTATCCAGGTAACTTTTGAGTACCATCGGGTCAGAGCTCTGCATTGCATATTCGTAAGCCTCCTGTTCCTTGTTCTTGTTGGCACTGTCGTAGAAATAATAGAAAATGCCGCATACCAGAATAGAGAAGATGGCTGATATGATGAAGACCAGACCTGGCTTCTTCTGTTTTGGCTTTTCCTTTCCCTCTGCATCTTGCTTGGATCCCTCTGCTGTAGGGCGAGGTGTTGCCGGAGCAGTTGGAGTTGCTGATGGAGTAGGAGAAACCGGTGAAGCTGGTGCCGCAGGAGTTGTCGGTGGTACAGGAGGTATAGGTGGAGTTACAGGCTTTGGGTCTGTAACGGGTGGCACTTGAGCCTGATAAGTAGGTCGATGGCAGTTAGGACACATCTCCTGAACTTTGAAGTAAACCTCTCCGCAGTTAGGGCATTTGATAACCTTGCCTGCTATTTCTACGCCGCAACTTGGGCAAACGGGTGCTTTGTCACTGATTTGATGTCCGCACTCTGGACATTTTATAATTGCCATGTTATTTCAAAATATTATATATTACTAAATAATTCTTGCTTTCTCGTTATCAGATTCTGATTCCCCTTTATCGGTGTCGGAATCTGATTTCTCTCAACTTATGTTTTCCCATAAACCGGCTTTTATCTACATATCCGTTTACGCCGTTGAGTCGTCCCTTTCCGGTATATTGCCACATCTCAATATCCCTGCCATCACGGAGCACAGGCTCTCGCTTGCTGTATTGGGCTATCATGATCTTGTAACTGTTGAGCTTGCCGAGCAGGTAGTTGTCGTAGAAGTTGGCACCTGTATAGACGAGCGGTTTCTGCTTGTAGGCTTTCTCCACGAGATGCAGGAACTTGAAGAGCGAGTCACAGAATTCCTTTGTAGGCAGGTTACTCTTGGTTTCCACGTCTATCATCGGCAGCAGATCCTGATCGCCAGGTCGGCATTGTGCCATGAAGTTTTCCAACTGAGTCTGTTGTGGAATACGGGCACGATAGAAATGATATGAACCCACTTTCAGTCCATATCTATGAGCCAGGTCTATGTTTTGTTTATATTTACTGTCCACGTTGGTTGCTCCTTCCGTGGCTTTGAGATATACGTAAGCCATTTTGGAGTTATCACCTACAGTTTCCCAGAACACATTGCCCTGATAGTGGCTCAGGTCGATGCCATGTACATGCTGACAGGTATCCTCGCATTGCACTTGCGCCTGGATGCCGAGGGACATGATTATTGCTATGATTACTATAAAAATACGCTTCATAAATGCAAAGTTACGAAAAACGTCTGATATATGAGTCAGGCGTGCGCTTTTTTTATATAAATTTTATATTTTATTCTTCGATTTCAGAGAGTGATCTAAAGAAACCGTTGAAGAAGTTGCTGGCAGATTCTATTGGTGCATATCCGAAGAATCTCATACTTCGGCGCAGGTTCTTGCGCATGGACCCGCCTGTAGTATGCACGAATCCTACCTGTGATTGCTGGAACTTGATGTCTTCCATGTCCTTGATGTTGTAGTATAGTGAGCGAAGGGTCAATTTATAGGCTCCTCTCTCTACCAACTTGACAAACGGGATTTCATCCTGTTCAAAGTTGAAGAAGGTGATGAGCACGCTTCCTTCCAGTTGAGCCATTCTCTGCAGATGCAGTTTGGTGAGCCAATTGTCGAGTTTTACGAAATCCACCTTGTCTCCTCTTGTGCGCAGATACTGTCCCAGTTGGATGATGCCTCTGATGCTGATGCCGCCAGAAAGCATGGCATTGGCATTGCTCACGATCAGTCGGAGCAGATAGACAGTTTCCATGGACGTATCAATGACGTGCGGTTCCTCTTTCTGAATCTTGGTCAAACGTCTGTTGAGAAAACTGTTGTGCATGAGCACTTCCCCTGAAGGTACGTTGTTCAGGTTTTTCATCATCTGCGCAATCTTCTTTTTCTTGAAGGTGGTCATCGCCTCCAGTTCCTCCTGCGTACCGAAGTTTTCCGAGCGCAATTTCGTGAAAAGATTTCTCTGTAAAAAGTCCATCGTGATTCTTATTTTAAAAATCCTTATTTCCTTTCATTTTCCTCTCTTTCATTCTTCTTCCTCCTTGTTCATTCCTTCCTCTCTTTCATTCTTCCTCCTCCTTGTTCATTTAATCATTCCTTCCTTTATTCCTTTCTTTCATTCCTCCTTTTTCATTCTTCCTTCTCCCAGAAACTGAATTTCCTATTTATTCTTTAACTGAATCTTCTTGGGTATCTGAAGAGAATGGCAAATAGGGCTGCTAAGCCGATAGCCATTGGATAATAGAGGTAAGGGATGATGTCGAGCGGACTGAGACCTGAGAGTCCTGCCGCCCTCCCCTCCTGCGTAGAAGGCACCGACACCAAGATCGCCCCGATCATCGGCTCCCCGAAAGCAGCCCGCGTCATCCTGAAACTTTGGGAACGCCACCATCACCGCACCGCCGACATGGCCGCCATCGAAGGCCCGAAAGCCGGCGGCCATCTCGGCTACACCAGAGAACAGGTGAAAGAACACGAAAGCGACGGCTATGAGAAGGAAATCAAAGAAATCCTTGCCGTTGTCAAAGAATTCGAAGAAAAATTCGAAAAGAAGATCCCCGTCATATTCGGCGGCGGCGTCTTCGACAAGAAAGACATCGAGCACTACCTCTCCCTCGGCCTCTCCGGCGTACAGATGGCGACCCGCTTCGTCGCTACCAAAGAATGCGACGCCGCTGACGAATTCAAACAGATGTATGTGAATGCAGGTCTTGAGGCAGTGGAAGCAGCCCTGCGGCGGGATGCGGTGCTCGGTGAAGGCTTTGACGAAGGGGGAAAGTCGATTGGGTTGAATCTAAGCAAATTGCTGCTTGAGGTTGCCACCATAGCAATGGTTTGTCAAACCGTAAAGTAGCGTGCACCGATACACACCACATGCATAACACGGCAAGTAAAGATAATACTTTGATATGTGCATGTATTTTCATTTTGCATACTTTTTATACTGCAAAGGTAAGTATAAAAAACAATACACACAAATAATCTATCATTTTTCTACAAAATTATGTGATTCATTATCAATACTGTAATAACACTATAGCAACGAATAATAAAGTACTGACCCGTTTGTAGGACGGCTTCGTCGTATAAAGTTGCCACCAATTAAGCGCAGCGACCAACTTTGCGGAAGGTAGGTATGTAACAAAGTCCGATGAAGGTTGCCACCAATACCGATAGCAAATCAATCGTTTCAAAGTGGCGGAATAGTCCGATAGTGCCTGCCAGTCCTCGCCCGAGAAAGACGATACAGATGCACCATACCGCCGGTTGCTGCAGGGGCAGCGGACGCAAGTAGCCGCAGTACGCCAATCCATACGCCCCCGCAAGAGCAAAGCACAAGGCTATCCCCACCGTGATGAGGTACGGCAGCGGTTGCCACCAAGCGGCGAACTGCTGCATAACAGTTGCAATGCCATAGAGGTCAAACACTTGCCATAGCCACAGCAGGCACAGCAGATGCCCTACTGCCAGCACTCCGCAGAGTGCGGCACCGAGACGAAAACGGAGAGTGAGGAACGAGGTACGCATACTTGGTTGTTTGGTTATCTGCATTTATTAAGGTACATCTCATTCTACGATAGGGCGTTGGGGTATGGGCTGGTACATC
>OQVU01000618.1_pt1 | contig 13596 bp, 10 predicted proteins | sample 1691611 | NCBI WGS metagenome assembly OQVU01 (sample SAMN03418272, study PRJEB22391) | human gut metagenome | biome: human-gut; feature: organic feature; material: feces | host: Homo sapiens | place: Tanzania | collected 2013-01
CCTGTCCAGCAGAAATAACAAAAAAAACAGCCGTCTCATCAATACCCGATGAATGGAAAAACCTGCGCATCTATCAGGTTATGGTAAGCGCCTTTCAGGACGGCGACCCGTCAATCGGTTACGAGCAGGCATACGGTCCGTGGGACCAGACAACAGGCGGCGATTTACGCGGAATAATAAATGCACTTCCTTACATAAAGTCACTAGGAATGAACGCAATCTGGATGACACCAATATTTGACTCTGCAGGCAAAAACGACGAAAAACTCAATTCAACCGGTTACTTCGCATATGATTATTTTAATGTAGACCCGCACTTCGGAACAAAATCCGATCTCACAGAACTTGTAGAAAAAGCCCACTCCATGGGAATAGCAGTAATTCTTGACGGAGTATTCGGTCACTGGAGCCAGGGCGGAATAAAAGAGAGCCCCTTCGGAAACTTGCCCAAAAGAAGCCACGGTCAGTATAAAGGCTGCGACTACCCCGAAAGCCTTGCATTTTTTAACGAAGTTGCGGCTTACTGGATAAAAAACTTTAACATAGACGGATGGAGACTTGACCAGTGTTACCAGGTTGGACTTGGTGAGCACGCAAACGGTGACGGCGACAACTGCTATACCGGAGGCCACAACTACTGGTACGAAATAAGAAAAACCGTAGAAGAAGCCGCCGCCTCAAACGGAACGTTGGGTTATATGGTAGGCGAACACTGGAACGGAAACGCCGCAATAATTCAAAAAGGTTCCGTTAACCCGGGAAGCGCAGACGGCTACGGACTCAGATCGTGCTTTGACTTTCCTGCACGATACAAAATTGTTCAGTCACTTGCAAAAGAAGAAGGCACTAATACCGGAACAACATCGCTCGGTGATGCGGTAAGTTACTGTTTAAAATCAGCATCGGCAAAAGGCTACTCGCATCCGGATGGCGGCTACATACCAAATCTTTTTATAACAAACCACGACCTTTTTAGATTCGGAAACTTAGTAAATCGCAAATTCGGCGACGACAATACTACCGACCGTTATTTTGGACTTCACCGCGCAGCCATAGCAATACTCGCCGTTTATTCAGGTCCAATCACACTTTACTACGGAGACGAATGGGGCGCATACACCGCCGGCTACAACAAAGAAGGAGACCTTGGAGCATACAACGACAACAGTTCGCGAACGTCCGGTAAGATAGACAACTTTACAGAAAACGAACAGTCGTTAGTAGAATATACAAGCAAACTAATGAACGTTCGTTCGCAATATCCTGCTATGTGGAAAGGAAACCTGGTAACCGAAAAAAGCACTTCAGACTATTTTATAGGTAAAAAAGTGTTAAAAAACGAACGGTCGGTAGGTTTTATCATAAACAAAAGCGCAAACCCTGTGGAATACAACTTCAAAGGTACAGACTTGCTTACCGGACAAACGACCGATGGTTCGTGTCCACCCTATTCCGCAGAATTCGTGCTTTTAGATTAGTGCCAGAAGATCGTCCTTTGTCATAGACATAATATTTGCTCCTTCGCCGGAAAGTATCTCGTCGGCAAGTTCGCTCTTCTTGTTCTGAAGTTCAATAATCTTTTCTTCAATAGTGCCGGCAGCAATCAGCTTAAAGACAGAAACAGATTTAGTCTGGCCAATTCTGTGCGCTCTGTCAGTAGCCTGATTCTGCACCGCCAGGTTCCACCACGGATCGTAATGAATTACAACATCGGCACCTGTAAGGTTCAGTCCTGTTCCACCCGCCTTAAGCGAAATTAAAAATACCTGCGTGTCATCTTCGTTAAACTGCTTTACCATTTCCACGCGCTTCTTTTTTTCGGTAGAACCGGTGATTGTATAAAACGAAATGCCGTTTGCCTTAAGGTCGGCCTGCAGCAGTTCCAGCATAGAAGTAAACTGAGAGAAAACAAGTATTTTGTGATTGCCTTCAATTGCACTCTGAATAAGTTCGATGCAGGCCTCACGTTTGGCCGACTCACCGGTATAGTTTTCAAACAAAAGAGACGGGTCACAGCAGATTTGCCTGAGCCGCGTAATTTCTGCCAGAATCTGAATTTTGTTCTTTGCAAAATCATCGCCTTTCTGAGACATAATGGTTTTCTTGAGTTTAACAGCTTGTGCGTCGTAGAGTTTTTTCTGTGCATCACCAAACTGTGCAAGACGAACTTCTTCAATTTTTTCGGGAAGATCCTTAAGCTCATCACTCTTGAGCCTTCGCAGAATAAAGGGAGAAACCATCTTGCGAAGATTTTCAGTAACATCGACATCCTGGTTTTTGACAATAGGCGCTTCATAATTTTTTCTGAACGTTTCATACTTATACAAAAAGCCCGGCATAAGAAAATCAAAAATACTCCACAGTTCAGAAAGCCTGTTTTCAATCGGCGTTCCAGTAAGCGCAATTTTGTGAACAGCCGTAATCGTTCTTACCGACTTTGAATTTGCGGTGGAATGATTTTTTATAAACTGAGCCTCGTCAATTACCGCGTAGAAAAATTCCTTGCCTTCGTACTCGGCAACGTCGCGCTTAAGCAAATCGTATGAAGTAACAAGCACGTCAAAATCTTTGTACGAAGAAATAATTTTTGCGCGCTCCGGTACAGTACCAAAAACTGCAGCGACTTTCATGCCCGGTGCAAACTTTGAAAACTCATTTATCCAGTTGAACAAAAGCGATGAAGGGCAAATTATAAGAGATGTTCCGCTTTGGCCGTTTTCTTTTTCTGCAAGCAAAACCGAAATAGTCTGGAGCGTTTTTCCCAGTCCCATATCATCGGCAAGAATTCCGCCAAAGTTATATGCCCCTATTGTACGCAGCCACTTATGTCCGTAAACCTGATACTCGCGCATTGTTGAACGCAGTTCAGGCGAAATTTCAAAATCTGACTCGTCAACAGTTTTGAATTCCTTAATCAGATTCTTAAAATTCTTGTCGCGCTCGGTGTACATATTTTCATTTGACTCAAGCATGCCGTCAAGATAAAGTGCACGATAAGCAGGAATTTTAATTTTTCCGCGAAGAAATTCTTTTTGTGTAATATCAAGCGTGTCGGTAATTTCTTTAAGACGCTGAATATTTTCATCGCCAGTATTTATAAAATCTCCGTTCGTTAACCGAATGTACTTTTTCTTTTTTTTCATTCCCGAAAGAATTTCATAAAGTTCTTCCTGGTTAAGTTCAGAAGAAGAAACAGAAAAATCAAGCAGCCCGCTTTTAAGGGAAACACCTGTCGCAAGCTTAATCTTCTGCCGTATTTTCTGAGAAGAAAAAGATTCAGACATCATAACGTCGCCTAAAGACTTAAGTTCTGAAAGGCCCCGATTAAGCAAATCAAAAATTTTTTCTTCATCGTCAGTAAAAAGAATCTGCCGCTCAGAGTTGCTCTGGTCAAAATATTTCTGCAGAAGACAAAGCGCTCCCGACTCAGACTGCTTATCGCGAAAGTCTTTTACAGGCATATGAAAAAATGCATCTGTTATTTTATACTCATCGTCACCGTAATAAATTTTCGCATCACAAAAAACTTCGGGGCCGTCTTTGTCCAAAAAGAATTTCATTTTTGCAGGCGGCGGAAGAACTTTCTGCACTACTTCGAGTTCGCTTTCATCTACATCTACAAAGTCCCGCAGCCACGGAAGAACGTGGTTCATAAAGTGCGTAAAATTTTTGCGCCCTATTCCAAAACTCCAGCACCTGTTTGAGTCGGCAAGTTTTTCCAGAACCGAAATTTTTTTATTGTCTTCTGCGTTAACCCTGCACAGCGTATACGGATTTTCATCTATAAAATATTTAGTAGAAGCACCGTAAATAAATTCAGGAAGTTGGCCTGTAACACCAATGCGTTCAAGTTCCCCAGAAAAATCATTTTTGATTACATCAGCCTGTGCTTCAAGTCTGGGCATTCTTTCTTCAAGCGCAATCTCTACCGTTTCACTGCCGCGTCTGTTTTTTGCCGTAAAATAAACTTTGGAACCAAAAGAAATATCAAAAAAATCATCAAGGCGTTTTCCAAAAAGAACAAATCGTCCCTTGATTTTTTCATAGCCCAGTTCAACATAAGTTGAATCCATCATGTCCATTTTTGATTTTTCATCAAGTACAATTTTTTTTGCAAAGTCAAAATATTTCTGTGACAGCTCATCAAATTCAGCATTCTTTATGTCAAAGTTTACATTCTTTCCCAACGTAAAAGAAACGCCGCCCTGCACGCTTTCAAAAAATTCAGAAAGTTTTCTAAGAACATACATGCGTGAACTTCCGATTTTAAAAGACGCGTAAAGAATATCATTGTCATATTCAAGATAAGGAACAAAACTATACACTTCTTTTTTTTCTATACTTTTTTCTGTAGCCGGAACATCATTCTGCTTTTGAATCATATCCATCAATTCCAAAGCGGAACTGTCTGTTTCGTCACCGGGATTTTCTTTTCTTAAACGTTCACCCGCAAGCATCAGAAGAGCAGTTGTACATTTACACGGAATTACCATATTGTAATGCATGTACCAACGCGCAACATACTGTTTGCATTCAGGACACTTGCATTCAATCTCAGAAATTTCTTCGTTGGAAAATTCAATTCTTACAGGGTAGAAATGTGCCCCAACCTGAACATGAGCTTCTGCAGTTCCCTGATCGAATTGAGTCGTGACGGTTTCCAAAATTATTTGTTTATTTTCAATAAGCTTTTTTGCGTCATCACACTGTTTCTTAAAAAACGAAAGATGCTGCGTCATGACTTCCATGTCAAAATAGTGGTAGCCGTCTGCCGTTGTAATAAAGTTTTCAAAAGGGTAAACTTCTTCTTCTGAAGGCAAATCTTTTTCTTCTTCTATTTCTTCACCAAAAGTATCAATTTTGTTTTTCTGGCTGTAATATGCCGAACCCAAAAAATCGCGAATATTTTTTTGCGCAGGTGTTTCTTCTTCAAAAAAAGTCATAAGCCGTTCCCTTGCAAAAAAAACGGCAGCGGCATGTTTACACGGAAGATTGTAAGGACATGTACAGGTAGACACCCAGTTTCCCGGCCCGATTCTTCGCAGCACCACGCGGTACATGTAAGTTCCGGCAACATTTGCGTAACATTCATCGTAGGTATTGTGAATAACGTTCACCTTACCGCCATCATAATATGCTTTTCCTGAATTAAGTACTTTTTCACTAAAACGGCTTTTCCAGTCGCCCAAATTCAAATCAAAATTATTCACGTGCAAATTATATTCCAAATGAAAAAAAACGTCATCATAACAAAGAACAATAATGGCTTTTTTTCAAAGGCAGAATAGAGATTTTATAAACCAATATTTGTTACACAACTGGCAACAAGGGAAGACAATTTGTAACAATAAGAACCAGCGAATGTAAAAATGCTCCCAGTCGCCCGGTGAAGTCCAAAACCGGTTTTTCAACAAAGTATGAATTCATACTTTGTTGAAATTACTTGACGTGATTTTTGCATAGAAACTATCGTTTGTCGCTTCGCGACAGCAAAAAATCAAGTCATTTCGTCCTCCCCCGTGCTCCTTCGCGCATTTTAACTTTCGTTAAGATATGTCTTTTTAAACTAGAGTCTTCCCATTTTATATCCAACAGCAGTTATTTATAAACTGCGTCTTTCCACACAAACCTTCTTCTAGACAAAACGACCGTTCGTTAACAAACGCCTTTTGCCTAACGAACGGTCGTTTTGTTTAATTTAACTATCGGCCATTAATTACCGAACGATAGTTATAATCGCTAAGTTCCGCTAACTAACGTTCGGTAAAATACATTCGTATTGTTATTTCTTTTTCTCAAAATAACTGTCAAAATCATCATTTGACTCAGTTTTTGTACGCTGTTCAAACTCCTCACGCTCATCAACATTTGCCCTCTTAAGGCTGTCAATATCAATGTCGTCAAGAGAGTATTCCGGCATAATCAATGCTGCAACAATATAAACAAACACGCATGGAAAAAACCCTGTAAAAAGTGTCACCAAAGCAACTATAAATCTTACTACCGTAGGATCAATTCCCAAATATTCCGCCACACCGCCGCAAACACCGAACAACATTCTGTTTCTTGATTTACAAAGTTTTTTGTTGTTTTTCATTATATTTCCCTCACATTAATGTCAACGTTTCCCATTCCACAGTTTACCGAAAAATGATTATCCAGTCTAACCTGAGCAAAATCTTTCATAACACCGGCTTTTCTTTGTCCGTTGAATTTGATTGAACCAAGCCCGACTTTTGAATCAATTGAAACCTTTTTTGGATCGCCTTTAAGTACAAGTTTAACATTTCCCATTCCGCAGTCAATATTACAGAGTTCACCGAGCTTACCTGAAATTTCGGCATTACCCATTCCACAGCGGATGTCTGCACGCTTTGCTTCTATTGAACCCAACGCTGCGTTTGCACAACCAACATCTATATAAAACATACCGCAGCTGAATTCAACATCGCGTCCAATAAGATTTGCAGCACCAAGCCTAAGCTTGAATGAGTCCAGCACTGCCCCATACGGAATTGTAATCAGTACACGCGGTTTTGTTGCAACACTTCTGCTGTGATTCCAGAAACGTCCGCTTATGCTTGGCTTACATTCAATTCTTAAATTTCCGTCACCGCCAAGAGAACAGTCCACTGCCGAAGAATCAACGCCGCGTGCTTCAAGGCTGAATTTTGTTCCGCCAATAAAGCGTATGTCTGCTGCACTAAGTGATGCCGTTACTGATTTTACTGAAGCTGTCTCAAACGAATAGAATACGCGCTCACATTCCCCAGAGCCATGTTCCGCGCCAGAACCAAAAAAACCTTCGTCTGATTTTCCTTCGCTTTTCTTTGCATTCTCTTTTTTTTCTGGAACGCACGCAAACTTTTCTTTAATCGATTCCGCCAACTTTTCGGGCGAACCAAGTTCATCAATTGCTTTCTGATCATCTTCGGCTTCGTCAAAAAAGCTTCTGTAATAATCGAGCGCCTCTTTCTGTTCAGTGGCAGGCAAAGCCAAAATGCAGTTTTCCAACTGTTTAAGATACTCTTCTTTGTTCATATACTCCCCTGTAAAAATTATTCTGTTCCCATGAGAATGTGGTCTACTTTGGTTTTGTATTCAGCCCATTCCCGCCTGTAATTGTCCAGCAACATTGCACCGCCGACTGTTATTTTATAGTAGCGTCTGTTTCGTCCCTGAAAAGCCTGGTCATAGGTTTCAAGACACTCATCTTTCTGAAGCCGCCTTAAAACCGGGTAAAGCGTACTTTCAGAAACATCCATTACAGAGCGCACGTCCTGCGTAATTTTATAGCCGTAAGAACCATCCGCACCCTCCTTTTGTACAACGGACAGAACAACAGCGTCCAAAAGCGAAGCGCCCATACTGAACGTCATTGTTGCACCTCTCTTATATAATATTATACGAAATATAATATTATATTTTCTAAATGTCAAGTAAATTTAAAAAAATTAGTGAAAGGAAATGTGCCCAGTTCCAACCCACACCCCCTTGACCACCCTGTTAAGAATATTATATAATATCCAATACAAACGGGCCATTAGCTCAGTCGGTTAGAGCAGAGGACTCATAATCCTTTGGTCCTAGGTTCAAGTCCTAGATGGCCCACATCAAGAAAAGCATCTGTTAGTAAACAGGTGCTTTTTTTTATTTTAAATGAATTTTCAGTCTGGAAAAACTAGGACTTGAAGCGTAATGAGCGCGCGGCAGGTGCCGCGAAAAGGCGACACGATGTCGCCGTCAGCGAATGAAGCCGGCCTGTAGTGAGCAGACAGGACGTCTGCGAACGGAAGGCAAGTCCTAGATGACGCCATGCGCGAAAGCGCATATGTTAATCCTTTCCTCTCGGCAAACGGAACGAAGTGACGTATGGCCCACATCAAAAAAAGGCATCTGTTTAACTACAGGTGCTTTTTTAATTTTAAATGAACTTTCAGTCTGGAAAGACTAGGACTTGAAGCGTAATGAGCGCGCGGCAGGTGCCGCGAAAAGGCGACACGATGTCGCCGTCAGCGAATGAAGCCGGCCTGTAGTGAGCAGACAGGACGTCTGCGAACGGAAGGCAAGTCCTAGATGACGCCATGCGCGAAAGCGCATATGTCAATCCTTTCCTATCGGCAAACGGAACGAAGTGACGTATGGCCCCACAACAAGAAAAAGCACTTGTTTAACTACAGGTGCTTTTTTTTTATTTTAAATGAACTTTCAGACTGGAAAAAGTTGTCCATACTTTAATACTTCTGGTTTAGCCATTAAAAATCACGTACTTGAACAACTTGAAAGAAATATTGTTAGAATAAATAAGGGGCGAAGTTTCTTCGTCAAGCGCAGGTGCGCATAGCACCTGTCAACATAACGTAGGCTTGTGCTGCGTTTTGCGGTTTTGCCGAAGGCAAAATTGTCGCAGTTTTTGCGTGAAAGAGCGAAGAGACCAGCAAAAACTGTGACAAAGCAAAATGTCCGCACGAAGCCGGAGTTATATGATTTATTTCTTTTGCAACTTCTTTTCCAAAACTTTTTCGAGTTTCTTAAAGTCATTACATCTTTTCTTAAGCATACTGCTGCAATTCGGTTTTTGAACCAAATAGTAAAGTTTATTTGCCTTTCTTACGATTGCTTCCTGGTTTTTACGGCACCACTTGATTTCTTTGATGCAAAGTTTCTTGTAATTTGCTTGGGCCAGAGAATCTTTCGGGGATGGTTTTAAATTTATCTTAGTAATAAACTGGTCATCAATCGGAACCATATTGTTGAAATTTAAGACACTGATAACTTTCTCGCCGTCAAAAATACGGGCAAAATCTACATCGTTTTTCTGAGTCTTATGTTTTTCTTTTGCAGAATCAAGAGGAACGCAATATTTATGTTCATCACAAATTATAACAATTCCAATAAACGGACGTCTGCTTTTATGAATCTGAGGAGAAACAGATTGAACTCTGTCATCTGCATTGTGTAAATCCCGGATGTATTTCATATCCATAAAGTATAGATTTAGGCGTTGTTGTTCCATTTTGTTTTCCTTATTGCAATAAAAAAAGCCGTAGCAGTAAAACTGAACTACGGCCTTATTGGCTCCACTTATCGGTAGGACTCACCGCTTTTAAAGTTCCCACTCACAGTAGGGTTCACTGCTTTTAAAGATTCCACTTAGGGTAGGACTCACCACTGTTTGTAATATACTATAAAATTTGTCAGAAATCAAGTTGATTATTAAAAACTCAGGTCTATTTTCTTTCTTCATAGGTGTAGTTTCCGGTAACTGTATATTCAGCTCCGTCATAAGAAAATGTCCATATCCAATCAAAGGTAACAGGAAGAGAAGTTACATAATTTGAACTTCTTGTAACGCTTTTTGATTCTCCTGCTTTACAAGTTCCTAAAATAGATTAGTCAGTTCCTGTAAGAATTTTAGTAAATTATAGATACTGGCTTGACTTCCTTAGAAATTGAAATGGAACTCAAGATTGTTAAAGCAATTGAAAGATTAAGGAAAAAGATTAAAGATGAAATCTTTAAATTGAACCGCTCTTAGATGCAAAGGGCGGTCTTTTGTTTTTAAAGGGGTTTTGTTTCTTTTTGAAGATTGATTGTCCGTGTTTTCTGATTCTTTCTTCGTAACGGAAAAGAACTTTCTTAAAAATGCGACATCGTCCACGTAACGTAGGCTTGTGCTGCACGCCGAACCTGCGTAGTCGGCCGCCACTAACGGTGGGGCGTGTCCGCACGAAAACTGAGTTAGCTGATTCTATTTTCTATACTCCTTAATCATTTCTTTTATTATTTCCTGTATATCTTTATTAACATATTTAGCCATTTCTACAAGTTGATCATACCATGGAATTTCATTTTCTTCCCATTCAATATCAATTCTTCTTATTTCTTTTGTGGCAACATGTGAATAATTTTCTGGATAAGCCCAATAACATTTTTTACAAACATTTCTATCTTTTTCATTTTTCCAATTAGGACAATGTTCACAAGCCCAGTCTTTTTCTCTATTTGCAGAAGGTGATAGTAACATGAAATCATCTGGATTTAATTCTCCATCTGAATCTCCTGCAACTTCAAAAGGAACTCTATGATCTATTTGTAATTCATTCTCTGGTAATTTTTCATTGTAAATAAAACATTTTGCCCCATACTTTTCCAATAAAGAAACTTTTAATTTTTTTGATAAAACTGTGTGCCCTGCTTTTTTTTGAATTTCTTGTTTATTGTATTCTCCAAATTTATAAGCACCGATTTTTCGACCATCACTACCTTCAACTCGATATGTTATCAAAGGTATTCCATGTTCACGAACATCTCTTATTGCTCTTGGTGGATGGTTATAACCATATTTATCTTTCAAATCTTCAGTTGTTATAAATCCATATTTTAATATATGATCTATTACGGTTCGAGGACGTTTTTCTTTTACCGAATTTAATAATTCAAGAAACTCTTTTGAGTAATTCATCATCGTCTTCTCTTTTGCATAAATTATAATTGTATATTTCAACGAGGTCATTAGAAATATACAGTGATTCTATAGTTTTTTCCTGTTTTCCTAAAAGTGTTGATTGAGATGAAATTCCAGCATCTAGATAAATGTGTTGAACCCCTGTATTTGAAGGAATTTCTTTTCCATAACTTTTATTTCCTAATTTTCCATCATAGCTAACGATAAAAGAAACATTTCTTTGAGAGAGTTTCTTTAACTCTTCGATAAATTCATCGTGGTTTATTCCTGCAAAATACCTAGAGTCTTTATCTCCACAAACGCCTTGGTAAGGAGGATCCATATAAATCAAATCGCCTTTGTTTGCACCTTGTAAAATATCTTTGTAATCGCAAGATTTAAAAGTCGTTTTCTGTTTTAGAAGTTTAGATACTGAAACGATATTTTTTGTCATGGTTTCTGGTTTTGTGCCATGTCTTCTTTTGTCCGGGCTCTGATTAAACTTTCCTTCTGAGTTATATCTTACAGAGCCTTTTACACATCTAGCAAGCAGATATAAAAATAAAACAGGATCATTATTTTTATTGAATTGTTCTCTGACTTTATAATAATGAGAAATGGAATCTTCTGTTAATTGTCCATTCCAAATTTCTTCATATTTTGTTGAAACATATTCTGGATTTTCAACTACCAACTTCAATAATTGTGATAAAGGTTTGTTTAAATCATTTACAATATAACGAGTTCCTTTGTTATTATAAGAACATGCCAATGTAATTGCAGCCGTTCCAGAAAATGGTTCGATTATTGTATTGGAATTGCTGGGTATATATTTAAGAATTTTTGAAGCCAAATTGCGTTTAGACCCTTGATATTGAACTAAATGTGGAACAAAACCCATTATATCCTCCCAAATATACTCTATTTTAGCATATATCTTATAAAATTTATAGTATCTTGGAAGAGAGCAGTGCCCTATGAGACAGCAATCCGCATAACCATTATTATATCGTTCCTTATAAGATTTTTAAAGTTCAAAATCTGCCAGTATAAAACTTTTTGTCAAAATCCCTGAACGGTGCTAGTACTGCACTTCTTCTACAGAATATAATCTTCCCAGTCGCCGGCATCTTTCTCGTGAACTGCGTATTCAATACAAATACCCGCTTCCCTGACAGAATTTTTATTTCCAGACACCAGAGGATGCCACTGTGGCAAAGGTTTGTTTTCATATAAAAGCCGGTACGCACAGGTTTCTGGAAGCCATGAAAATTCCTTTACATTCTTTTTTGTAAGATGCGTACATTCTTTGTTCAGCTTAAACCGATTTTCATATTCGCTACAAAGCCCTGTCTTAAGGTCAAGAAAGTCACACGCAATCCGCGTAAAAAACAATTTTGATTTTTTTCCGCGGCCTTCAATAAATTTCCTATAGCAGCATTTTCCGCAGCCGTCACAAAGAGCTTCCCATTCTTCATCGCTCATCTCAAAAAGCGATTTATTTTTGTAAAAATCCCCAGTCATAAAAAAAAGTATACCATGATTCCAAAAACAGAATAAACCCTGCATTTCTACTGCTAAAAATCTCCACCTCACCAAAAATTTATGCTATACTAATCTGGAACAACAAATTGTAAAAATGGAGCACAAATGTTCGGGCAGATATACGCAAAAATAAAAGACGCAAAAATAATTCCGGTAGTAAAAACAGACATTCCACAAAATGCCGTAAATCTTGCAGGTGCTCTTCTCCAGGGCGGAATAAATGCAATTGAAATAACATTCCGCACAACACAGGGAGAAGAAGACCTCGAAAAAATAGCTGAATGCATAAAAGCCGTCAGAACAGCACACCCAGCGATGCTCATTGGCGCCGGAACCGTAATCAACCCCCGCCTTGCCGAACTTGCCCAAAAAGCAGGAGCCGACTTTATCGTAGCGCCGGGATTCAATGAACAAACCGTGGACTGGTGTATTTCCCGCGACGTACCAATAATTCCCGGCGTTAACAACCCCACTCTGGTAGAAGCCGCGCTCGCAAAAAATCTTACCGTATTAAAATTCTTTCCCGCAGACATCAGCGGTGGTACAAAAATGCTCAAATCCCTCGCGGGTCCTTTTCCGCAGGTAAAATTCATTCCAACCGGCGGCATAAATGAAACCAACACGGCGGAATACCTTTCCTGCCCCAACGTACTTGCTGTCGGCGGAAGCTGGATGGTAAAAGAAGATCTGATAAAAACAAACAGCTGGGACAAAATATCGGAACTTGCAGAAAAAGCCGTAAATTCCGCCTCTGCACCGGCTCCAAAAACTAACGGTCCCAAAATAAAAAATGCACTTTATCTGATTCCGGTAACACTTGGAGAAACAGAATTGGACCGCGTAATTCCGCCCTACAACCGCCAGATTATCGCGGGAATAAAACACTTTATTGTAGAAAATATACGCTCAGCACGCAGATTTTTAGTTCAGGCTGTAAAAGGAATAGACATAGACGCGCTCACATTTTATGAACTTAATGAACACACAGATCTTACCACAATAAGCAGTTACCTGGACCCGCTGCAAAAACAAAAACTTCCTATGGGTGTTATTTCAGAAGCAGGATGTCCGGCAGTAGCAGACCCCGGCGCAATCGTAGTTGAACAGGCACACAAAAAAAATCTGCAGGTAATACCGCTCGCAGGCCCTTCATCAATGATAATGTCAGTAATGGCAAGCGGTTTTAACGGACAAAGTTTTGCCTTTAACGGGTACCTTCCAGTAAAAAACCAGGAACGTGCAGCAAAAATCCGCCAGCTTGAAGGCCGCGCATGGAAAGAAAAACAAACACAACTGTTTATAGAAGCACCGTACCGCAATCTTAAAATGCTCGAAACACTTGCACAGACCTGCCGCCCAGCGTTCTCCCCGCAAACTCAAACACGGAGAAAAGCGAGTACATTGCCGCCGTAAAGCCCGGAAATGTCCTGAAAAACGCGACGAGTATCGAGGAATAGCCACTTGCGACTCCGTTTGTGACCGCCATATATGAGAATATCCCGGTCACACCGCGCTCGTTTTTGAGATATTCCGCCGCCTCCCTTATATCCGAGCACCATTGACGGAGGCTGAAGAGCTTCCCCTTGTCTCCGCGCCGCTGCTCC
>OQVU01000624.1_pt1 | contig 13548 bp, 11 predicted proteins | sample 1691611 | NCBI WGS metagenome assembly OQVU01 (sample SAMN03418272, study PRJEB22391) | human gut metagenome | biome: human-gut; feature: organic feature; material: feces | host: Homo sapiens | place: Tanzania | collected 2013-01
TCTCATTCTCCAACTCAACAAGCTCATCATACAATCTGTCATATTCAAAATTGCTCATTATCTCGTCTGTTCCCGAATAATAAACTTTACCAGCCTCATTTAGTATATCTATTAATTCTTTAATTCTCTCTGATTTATCCATTCTACACCTTTTCTAACATTCTGCGAAGCTTAATTAATTCACTCTGGGACAACTCTTTTAACTCTCCCGGTCTCATATTTCCTAACATAATATTCATAATTCGGACTCTTTTGAGGCTGACAACATCTATGTCAAAATACCCGCACATACGCCTTATCTGTCTGTTAAGTCCCTGAATTATTGTTATTTTAAAACTATTATCTTCCAATGCTTCTGTTTTACACGGAGCAGTAATTATTTTTTTGCCGGTTGCCCTGTTGGTTATCGGGACTCCTTTTGCCATTTTAACAAGAAAATCATTATTAAATTTCTGTCTGGTAGTGACAATGTATTCTTTTTCATGGCCATTGGAAGCATTAAGTATCTCATTCATAAGATTGCCGTCATTGGTTATTAACATGAGTCCTTCTGAATCCTTATCAAGTCTGCCGACAGGAAAAAGTCCCATTCCCTGCGGCAGAAAAGAAGCAATACCTGTTCCTTGTTCATCCGAAAGTGAACTTATATATCCTACGGGCTTATAAAATGCGTATACTTTGATATCTTTGATAAGATTAATAATGTCATCATCTATTTTGACAATATCTTTTTCGGTTACTTTAGAGCCTGTGTCTGCCGTAACTCCGTTAATCGTCACATGGCCCTCATTAATTAACTTATCGGCTGCTCTTCTTGAACATACGCCTGATTTGCTTATATATTTGTTAATCCGTATTTCTTCCATATTATTACCCTGTAAACTTTTATGTCTTGATATTGTAACACATTTTATGCTTTTTTAAAATTGTATTTGCTAAATTTATTATTTTATTATATTATAAGCAGGAGGCATCTGTAGCTCAGTGGATAGAGCACCGGTTTCCGGAGCCGGGTTGTCGGGGGTTCGATTCCCTTCAGATGCACTAAAAAAGGGGCTGTCGCTTTAACGATTGAATATCGTCGAGGCGACAGCCCCTTAAATAATTATAATAATATCCGGATATTAAACAATACCCTGAGCTTTCATAGCTTCTGCTACTTTAAGGAATCCGGCAATGTTAGCACCTGCTACATAATTGCCTTCCATTCCGTACTTCTTAGAAGCATCATCAAGATTATGGAAAATATTAACCATAATGTTCTTAAGCTTGCTGTCTACTTCTTCAAATGTCCAGCTAAGTCTTTCTGAATTCTGGCTCATCTCAAGAGCTGATGTTGCAACACCACCTGCGTTAGATGCTTTACCAGGGCAGAAAAGGATTCCGTTATTCTGGAAGTATTCTGTTGCTTCAAGAGTTGTAGGCATGTTAGCACCTTCTGCTACTGCGAATACTCCATTAGCAACAAGTGCCTTAGCATCATCAAGGTTAAGTTCGTTCTGTGTTGCACATGGAAGAGCGATATCAACCTTAACTGACCACTGGTTAGTTCCTTCTGTTGCCTTGTCATGATATTCAGCAGATGGTCTCTTAGCAGCATATTCTGTAAGACGTGCTCTGTGAACTTCCTTAACTTCCTTAAGAAGTGCTACATCGATTCCTTCAGGATCATATACCCATCCTGTTGAATCTGAACATGTAACAGGCTTAGCACCAAGCTGCTGTGCCTTCTGGATTGCGTAAATAGCAACGTTACCTGAGCCTGAAACAGCGATTGTCTTACCTGCTATATCTTTGCCATTGCACTTTAACATCTCTTCTGTAAGATATAAAAGACCATATCCTGTAGCTTCTGTTCTTGCTAAAGAACCACCGTATGTAAGACCCTTACCTGTAAGAACGCCTTCATAAAGATTACGGATTCTCTTATACTGTCCATACATAAATCCGATTTCTCTTCCGCCTACACCGATATCACCGGCAGGAACGTCTGTGTCAGCACCGATATGCTTGCAAAGTTCTGTCATAAAGCTCTGGCAGAATGCCATTACTTCTCTATCTGATTTACCCTTAGGATCGAAATCAGAACCACCCTTGCCTCCGCCGATTGGAAGACCTGTTAATGAGTTCTTGAAAATCTGTTCAAATCCTAAGAATTTAATAATACCTAAATTAACTGAAGGATGGAATCTTAATCCTCCCTTGTATGGTCCGATTGCACTGTTAAACTGCACTCTGAAACCATTGTTTACCTGAACGTTACCCTTGTCATCAACCCAAGGTACACGGAACATAATTACTCTCTCAGGAGTAATAAGTCTCTCTAATAAGGCATCTTTACGATATTCTTCCTCATTAGCTTCAATTACTACACGAAGTGACTCTAACACTTCTTTAACTGCCTGATGAAATTCAGGCTGAGCAGGATTCTTAGCAACAACGTATGCTAAAACCTCATCTACATATGACATATTTGTTTCCTCCTAAAAATGATATAAATCAATTTCAGGTTATATTATAATAAAATTATGTAAATGATACAAGTTTTTTTTCAAAATAAAGCCAGCTTTTAATATTTTAATACAGAAGGAGGAATATTCTTAATTTTATTAATTATACCAACGCAGCCTGTGTCTGCATAATATTTGTAAACATTGTAAGAAAGCACTTCCTCAGGCTCTACCTGATTGTCGTTAACTTCTTTAACCATATCAACCATCTCTTGTTCCGAAGTGGATATCGACTCCGGAATAAGAATCAGTTCATGAATACTGCTTGGTATAATGTAAAAGTCCCCGAATTTCTCAGCAAAAGAACGGAGTTCTTCTTCATATAGAAAAGCTGTGGCACCATACATTTTTTTCGTGTTAGTGAGAACATACATAGGATAATTTGTATCATCTTCTTCAAGATGTTTAAGAATATCACTTCTTGTATCATCATCCACATTATCATCATTAAGTAACAGTTCTACCATTGTCTCATTCATGCTCTTAAGTTCAGCAGGACAGATAAATTTCATATTAGTCATTGCCTGTTCAAATAACTCTTCTGTTGTAATTTCCCATTTATCAAGTAAATCGTTGCTTACAAGGCTTGTCGCCCTGTTATTATTGTTATCTTCAAACAATATGCAGAATACAACTGCAAAATCAAGATATTCTTTAAAGGGAAGTGTCTTAAGCATCTTTTCGTTCTGTGAGCGGTTAATTAACTTGATAATAACTTTATCTTTTACATTATAATAGTCAAAAATATCGCTTACATCGAGTTCCGGCAGATTACGGTTTTCAATATCAAGGTTCACTATCTGTTGCACAATATCACCTATATCCTCACCATTACAATAATTATCATAAAACTGTCTGATATAAATAACTGGAGTGATACATTCATCTGCTCTGTTAAGAGTAATAACGTCATAAGAAATATCATTATTCTTACGTACAGTATCAATTTTCAGCTTAACACCTTCTGCACACACTTTCATCAGTTCGGTCTTAAGCAGTTCAATAAATTTATTATATTCCATAGATAATCCTTTCATCTGTTTCAACCCCGGCAGGCTTAGGAATATACGCTATATATAAAATTTAAAATAGGGAAAAATTAGAATAGAACCGGATTATGCAATGCATAACCCGGTATAGAAATCAAATTAAGCTCTTGAAAGATATTCACCAGTACGTGTATCAATCTTAATCTTATCACCAAGGTTAACGAAAAGCGGAACCATAACCTGAGCACCTGTTTCAACAATAGCAGGCTTAGTAGCGCCTGTTGCTGTATCACCCTTAACGCCAGGTTCTGTCTCTGTAATTTCAAGCTCTACGAACATAGGTGGTTCAACAGCAAAAATCTGTCCCTGATGAGCACTAAGTTTACAGATATCATTTTCTTTAACGAATTTTAAAGCATCTCCTACATTGTCTTTTGTAAGATTAATCTGTTCAAATGTCTCTGTATTCATAAATACATAGAAATCTCCGTCTGAGTAAAGATACTGATATTCTGACTTATCAATGTGAGCAAGTGGGAATTTCTCTGTTGGTCTGAAAGACTTTTCAATAACACCACCACTCTTAATATTTTTTAATTTGGTTCTTACAAAGGCTGCTCCCTTTCCAGGTTTAACATGCTGGAATTCAATAATCTGCCAGATATTGCCATCCATCTCCAATGTAATACCGTTTTTAAAATCACCTGCTGATACCATGAGTAGGTTTACCTCCTTAAATTGTCTTTTACTATTTTATAATAATATATTACATATTTCAACCATTTTTTTACTTATAATGACAACTACGGTACGTGGGGGCACTTCTATTGTGCTGTCATCTCCCACAAATACACCTTCATTATCATTGGTATTGATTATAACTTCCCATGTTTTCCCCGGAATCTTAGGCAAAGCCAATATATGCTTTTCCCAATGAAGATTCATTCCTATATAAATATCTTCATTTTCTTCGGCATATCTTCCGCAAAGCAATATTCCGAGATGTCTGTTATAATGCTCCATCTCAGGATACCACGCCTTGCTTCCGTGATAAGAAATATCAGGAAGTCCAAAATACTTATAATCACTCTGGACAAGTTCTTTTTCAATATGGAGAACTTTATGATTATGTCTGAAATTAATAAGTGTGCATATAAAATTATAAAATTTACGATTCTTTCTTAATGCACTCCAGTCTAACCAGCCTGTCTCATTATCCTGACAATAGGCATTATTATTGCCATTCTGGCTGTTGCCAAATTCATCCCCGGCATAAATCATCGGAATACCCTGGGATAAAAGGACAAAACACATTGCGTTTTTTCTGTTTCTAAGTCTCTGAACCAGAATTTTCCTATTCTTAGTATCTCCTTCTTCTCCACAGTTCCAACTGTTATTGTAGTCTTTCCCGTCTCTGTTATTTTCGCCGTTTTCCTCGTTATGTTTTCTGTCATAGCTTACAAGGTCATATAGTGTAAAGCCGTTATTGTCACATACAAAATTAACGGTATAACCGTGAACCGGATTCTTCTTAAAGCACTCAGAAAAATATTTAAGCTGTCCTTCGTCACCTTTTAACAGTTTTCTTGCGACATTTTCAAAACCTTCATTATATTCTAAAAGGTTATGGTTTCTGAAATTATCATCCCAGTATTCATAGAACAGTTTTATATCAACGAGATATGGGTCGTCTGCTATAACCTGTCTTATTCTGTCATTGCATATTACCCTTGCTCCATCTATATGATACGACTCTTTCCAATATCTTATACAATCATCTGCCATACAGGCGTCAACTTCATCGGTAAAATTAAATTCCATATAGACTTCCATACCGTTCTTATGAAATTTTTTTACCATATCTTTAAATTCAACTGTATAATCGACACAAGAACCATAGCATGACGAATATGCAGCTTTGGGTAAAAAGTAAAATCCTTTGCCATAGCCCCAGTAATTAAAATTGAAAGCATATTCTTCAAATTCATACGATGGCATTAAAAGGACAGCATTAATTCCTGTCTTTTTAAGATAATTTATCTTTTCGGAAATTCCTTTAAATGTACCGGGATGCTTCACTTTGGAAGATTTGCTCATAGTAAATCCTCTTGTATGGAGCTTATACAAAATTATATCCTCAGTTTTGATACAAGGCTTAATATCATTTTTCCAATTATACTGCGACTTTTTCAAAAGGCCCTTAATATGTTGAAGCCCGGTTGTGTCCTTTATGCCAAACTCCGGAAGCCCCGATAAAAGCTTTGCATATGGGTCGGCAAATACCTCTCCGTCCGCCATATACAGATACTCATACTCTAAAAGAGGAATATCAGTTATTCTAAAAGTAAAAACGTCACCTCTTTTGTATCTCTTATCCACCGGTATACTGTATACGGGTTCTTCCCTGCCATGTTCAAACAAAAGTAATGTAATCTCATCACTTTCTGAAATTACAGAAAAATCATATCCGTTATGAATAATATCTGCTCCATATATGTAATTGTAATTGGGTAAAATAGTGTATTTATGCAAAACGGAATCCCTCTTTGTGTATATAATTAATCTTCTGTTGTCTCTTCTTCCGTAAATGTTGTAAGCGATTGTCTCTTTCTTGCCATTTCATCACTTTCAAGATATTCGTCGTATGTTGTTATCTTATCAATAAGCTGTCCATTGACAAGTTCCATGATTCTGTTAGCAGTAGTCTGTACAAACTGATGGTCACGACATGCAAAAAGTGCAACGCCCGGGAACTTAATCATACCGTTATTAAGTGCTGTGATTGACTCCATATCAAGGTGGTTAGTCGGTTCATCCATAATTAATACGTTAGCGCCCATAATCATCATCTTTGAAAGCATTACCCTTACTTTCTCACCACCGGAAAGTACTTTAACTTTCTTAACTCCATCATCTCCGGCAAATAACATTCTTCCAAGGAAACCTCTTACATAAGTTACATCCTTTTCAGGTGAAAACTGCATAAGCCAGTCAACAATTATATCTTCACAGTCAAAGTCTTTGGTATTATCTTTAGGAAAATATGCCTGGGTTGTGGTAATTCCCCATTTATAAGAACCGGAATCCGGTTCAATTTCTCCTACAAGTATCTTGAAAAGTGTAGTCTTTGCCAATTCATCAGAACCTACGAATGCTACTTTATCATCACGGTTAATAATAAAAGAAACATTATCAAGGACTTTCACACCATCTATTGTCTTTGTAAGGTTTTCAACGGTAAGAACTTCGTTACCTATTTCTCTCTGTGGTCTGAAATCAATATATGGATATTTGCGGCTTGAAGGTCTGATATCATCAAGCTCTATTTTTTCAAGTGCTCTCTTTCTTGAAGTCGCCTGCTTTGATTTAGAAGCATTAGCAGAGAATCTCTGGATAAATTCCTGTAATTCCTTAATCTTCTCCTCTTTCTTCTTGTTAGCTTCCTTCATCTGTTTAACCATTAACTGGCTTGATTCATACCAGAAATCGTAATTACCGGCATAAAGCTGTATTTTCGCATAATCAATATCCGCTATCTGGGTACATACCTTATTAAGGAAATATCTGTCATGGGATACAACAATAACGGTATTCTCAAAGTTAATCAGGAATTCTTCAAGCCATGCAATAGCATCAAGGTCAAGGTGGTTAGTTGGCTCATCCAGCAATAGAATATCCGGATTACCAAAAAGTGCCTTTGCAAGAAGAACCTTAACTTTCTCATTACCGTTTAACTCAGACATCTGCTTATAATGAAGGGAAGTATCAACACCAAGTCCGTTTAACAGCATTGCTGCATCGGATTCTGCTTCCCATCCGTTCATTTCTGCAAATTCGCCTTCAAGTTCACTGGCTCTTATGCCATCTTCTTCTGTAAAATCTTCCTTGGCATAAATTGCATCCTTTTCTTTCATTATTTCATAAAGTCTTGCATTACCCATTATTACAGTATCAAGAACATTATATTCATCATATTTAAAATGATCCTGTTCCAATACTGACAGCCTTTCTCCCGGAGACATGGTAACATCTCCCTTGCTAGGTTCAAGCTGGCCTGAAAGAATTTTTAAGAAAGTGGATTTGCCGGCTCCGTTAGCTCCGATAAGTCCATAGCAGTTACCGGGAGTAAATTTTATATTTACATCTTCAAAAAGCGCTTTCTTTCCAATTCTTAAAGTTACATTATTTGCACAAATCATATCAATAAACCTTTCTGATTTTAGTTTACATAATAAATCAAAGTAATTGTATCGTAAAATATAGGATTTTGCAATACAAAAAGCTGCCGAAGCAGCTTTTTGTAACTATCTTAAATTATCTCAATTCAAAACTTGCACATTCTGTACTACCAAAATCTTTATTCTTAGACGGTTTAACATTAATGTGCTTTGCAATACAATTATTGTTTTCGTTATATTTACAATTTGTTGCTTCACAGCATACATCAAGTGAAACATGTCCCTCCATTGTTTTGTTTTCGGTTTTAACCCTACCTGTTTTTTCATAGCTTGCACAACATGTTGAGCAACAATCCTTTGCATTACATCCATCAACTTTGATTGTATCCCTGCAGCAAAGATTATCTGTGCTGTGATGTAAACAATTTTTTACTTTGCAACCTAATTCTGTCATGAAAATACCTCCATTAATAATGATAACTTTAGTATGTTCAGTAACATATTTTTTATACAAAAAAGACTTTGCAAAAATTGCAAAGTCTTTTAAAATCAAAAATTATTTAGTTGTTGCAAGACCCTTAACCAGATCACTGACTATATCAGATATATTCTGTGCCTTATCAGGTGCAGAAGCATCAATAAGTGTTTCATTATTCAAAGTATAAGAAATATATGCGTATTCACCATTTTCACCATTTGCTTCAAAGCTTATGCCGTATGTCCTATCCCCTGAAGATGTAATCTTGAAAGTTGCGTCACCATTAAAAGCTTTAATATCTGAAGCATCAACGTCTAACATTTCTTCAATTTTGTCAAATGACTCTGCAAGAGCTTCCTTGCTTATTTTATAGCTTGATACATCAACATTAGCCAATATCTGTTTCTTTAACATTTCAGACATGCTTTCATCTTGTCCCATAGCTGATACAACCATATCTGCAGCCTTATCCATTACATCATTGATGTCAATTTTGCTGTACTGTTCATAAGCAGCATCTACCCATGCACTCTTATTATCTGCAATATATTTCTTTAATACTTCAGCTATCTTTACAATGTCTTCTGCTGACTTACATGTAACAGTATACTGTTTAAGTGTATCGTTTCCATTAACTTCAGCAATATCCTTAAATGCATCCATAAGTCCGTTAATTGTATCAATTGCAGGCTTAGAATCAGCTTCTTTCAGATAATCTTTCATGCTGTCTAAATCAACATATACATAATCTTCCTTGATATATTCTTTAACAGCATCAGTCTGGGAACCATCAATACCCATATTTTCACCATAAGATGCAATAAAGTCAAGTAAAGACTTAACGTTAACATATAACTTATTATCTGATACAACAAGTAATTTATCACTGTTTACAGTATATGATTCACCTTCAACATTTACAGAACCATTAATAGAAACAGCTGCTTCCTTACCTGCTGCAACAGATTTAAGTGTAATATCGGATATTCCATTTGAATCTTTGTACTTTAATTGAATTGTGGATTCCATTCCCTTCTTCTGTGTGTCGGCACTTGCTTTACCGGAACCCTTAGAACAACCGGTTACTACGGCGAGAACCATTACTACCGCAAGGACTGCCGCAAAAAACTTTTTCATTTTCATTTGTCTTCCTCCTAAAAACTTTTTATGATATTCCACATATCGTTTTAAAGCTATCACACGTTTTTTTCTTTGTCAAGAATTTCTTATTGAAATGAAACGCCAAATGATGTAGAATATCACAAAAATATACATGGAGGTTATTATGAGACATTTACTTAGTCCACTCGATTTTTCTGTTAAAGAATTAGATGAGCTTTTTGATACAGCCTCAGATATAGCAGCTAACCCAAAGAAATATTCCAAGGTCTGCGAAGGTAAAAAACTCGCTACATTGTTTTATGAACCAAGCACAAGAACAAGGCTCAGCTTTGAAGCAGCAATGCTTAATCTTGGTGGTTCTGTTCTCGGTTTTTCGGAAGCTTCTTCAAGCTCCGCTTCCAAAGGTGAAAGTGTTTCCGATACAATCCGCATAATTTCATGTTATGCAGATATTTGTGCCATGAGACATTCTAAAGAAGGTGCTCCTTTAGTGGCATCCATCCATTCAGGTATTCCTGTTATCAATGCCGGAGACGGCGGTCATCAGCATCCAACCCAGACTTTTACTGATTTAATGACAATCCGCACACTTAAAGGCAGACTTGATAATCTTACAATCGGTCTTTGCGGTGATTTAAAATTTGGACGAACAGTCCATTCATTAATTAATTCACTGGTAAGATATTCTAACATAAAATTTGTATTAATCTCTCCAAAAGAACTTCGTGTTCCGGATTACATACGCGATGATGTTCTGAATGCAAATAATATCGAATATGAAGAAGTTGAAAATCTTGAAAGTGCAATGCCTGAGCTTGATATACTTTATATGACAAGAATTCAACGTGAACGTTTCTTTAATGAAGAAGAATATATGCGTATGAAAGGTTTCTATATTCTTGATAATGAAAAAATGAAATCTGCCAAACCTGATATGCTTGTACTTCATCCGCTTCCTCGTGTCAATGAGATATCCGTCGAGGTTGATAATGACAGCCGTGCCGCATATTTTAAGCAGGCACAATTCGGAGTTTATGTGCGAATGGCATTAATAATGAAACTGTTGGAGGTAGAAAAACCATGTTAAATGTAGGAAAAATTGAAAATGGGATTGTAATTGACCACATTCCGGCCGGTAAAAGTATGGATATCTACCGTTACCTGGGTCTTGGTGAACTTGACAGCTGTGTAGCCATCATTAAAAATGCAAAAAGCGATGCAATGGGCCGCAAAGATATAATAAAAGTAGATGGCGGTGAGGATTTAATTGATATAAATATTCTCGGTTTTATTGATACCAATATCACTGTAAATATAATAAGAAATGGTGAAATCGCTGAGAAAAAACAATTGACGCTTCCTGAAAAAGTCACCAATATCATTTCATGTAAAAATCCAAGATGTATAACCCAGATTGAGCAGGAGCTTGATCAGATTTTTTATCTTACAGACAAAGAAAAACATATTTACAGATGTAAATATTGTGAAGAAAAATATTAATACATAACAAAAAGGAGTTCGAAGCGAACTCCTTTTTTAATTGAGAAAACCTATAAGCCGGGTTATGTCGTGAATGATCATCTATCTAGACCTGTCGTTACCGACAGGTTCAAGCAACCTACCTGAAGCTGGCGGGCCGCGTCATCGCTTCTGTTTGGTCTTGCTTCGGATGGGGTTTACATATGCCCTCTGTGTTACCACAAAGGCGGTAGTCTCTTAAACTGCCCTTCCACCCTTACCAGAATTTCTGGCGGTATATTTCTGTTGCACTAGCCTTGGAGTCGCCTCCACCGGACGTTATCCGGCATCCTGCCCTACGAAGCCCGGACTTTCCTCACCCGTATAAATACGGCCGCGATCATTTAGTAATCTCAGTACAATAATATATATAAATTATTTTTAAATGTCAAACATTAAAACAGCTTCCGCCAACAAATTCCCTTGCTATGGAATTAATCGGTATTGATTCAGGCGATATACAAAGGAAATAATCGAGGAATTTTAACAGCCTTTTCGCTTCTGCAAATTCCGGCTCATCTTCTTTTATTCCGAAAAGCAGCGGTTCGGCATACTGTTTTAATACCGAAAGCTCATATATAAGTGATGAGTTAAACATTACGTCAGCTTCTTCCTGATATGGAAAAATATTAAGTTCTTCGCCTTTTCGTACTGAATGCCACATAGCAATTGTACGTTTTGCCGATGCTCCTCTTGTTCTGGCATCTCTTACCATTCTTCTTAACAGACGGCAGTCAGTTGTAGATATTCTGTTATGTTCATCTACATTAAGCTGTGTAAGTGCACTTAGATATATTTTATATTTGCTTTCTTTCGGAAGTGAATGTGACAACTTATCATTAAGACCATGTATTCCCTCAATAACAAGAACATCATTTTCTCCTAATTTCATTTTGTTGCAATTGTATTCTCTTTTTCCCGTCTTAAAATTAAAATCAGGAATCTCAATCTCATGTCCGTTAAGCAGATCTGTCATATTATTATTAAACAATTCAACATCAAGAGCTTCCAGGCACTCAAAGTTATAGTCACCATTTTCGTCTCTCGGAGTATGTTCCCTGTCAAGGAAATAATTGTCAAGAGACAACTGATGCGGTCTCATACCATGTGCCATAAGCTGTATTGACAATCTATATGATGTTGTTGTCTTACCTGATGAAGACGGACCGGCCATCATAATAAACTTCTTTGAGGGATCCTTTGATATTGTTGATGCTATATCAGCAAGTTTTTTCTCCTGCAATGCCTCCTGGACAAGAATAAGTTCATTACCTCTCCCTGCTGCAATTGCCTCATTCAGCTCGCCGACAGTTTCTATACCAAGCATTTCGCCCCATCTTGTAGTTTCTTCCATTACAGCAAATAATTTATGCTGTGGTCTGAATTCAGGTACACTTCTTGTATTGCTGCATTCAGGCATCTGCAAAACAAGTCCCTCATCATAAGGATACAGTTTAAAGTATTTAATATATCCTGTAGACGGAGCCATATATCCGTAATAGTAATCTTTAAAACCATCAAGTGAATATATGTTGACGGTTGAATGTCTCCGGAACCTGAACAAAGTCTCCTTATCATACATTCTATGCTTTGCAAAAGATTTTATCGCATCGCCTGTACTCATTGTAATTTTTTCAATAGGAATATCTGCTCTGACAATTTCTCTCATCCTGTTTTCGATAGCTTCTATTAAAGGTACTGTTAGTTTCTGTTTTCCTTTCAAGGTGCAGTAATAACCCTTGCTCAATGAAAACTCCACTTTAAATTTTTCAATCATATCCTTGTCGATTATATCATATACCGCTTTAAGCAGGATAAGAGTTGCACTTCTCTTATATGTAAGATTTCCGGCAGGTTCTGCCGTTGTTACAAATTCGATTAAACTGTCGCTGTCAACTGTTTTAGTAAGTTCCTGCAGTTTACCGTTTACTTTTGCAAGAATTATATCATCCTTACTATCTGTAACTTTATCCGCCAAATCCTTCAGTAATACCATTTCACCCATAATAACCTCCTGATTAAATATACTTCTGAGGATTATCTAAATCCATTTTTACAACTTCTATATCTTTTGTATTCTCAATAAGATATGAGTTAATTTTGTCAATAAATATATGTTCAATTCCATAATGTCCGGCATCAATTACATTTATTCCTTTTGCAACGGAATCTATACCATAATGATATGAAACATCGCCTGTTATTATTGCTTTTGCTCCTTTTAAAAGTGCAAGTTCGATTTCATCTTTTCCGGAGCCCGGACAGATTGCAACTTTTTTAACAATCTCATCTTCATTACCATATAAAGCAACCTTATCAAGAGAAAACTGTTCCTTCACCATACTGCACAATTCTTTTACAGACATATCGTGTTTTAGAAATCCTACCCTGCCAATTCCTTCTCCTTCACAGACTTCTTCAAGTACAATACAATCCTGTAAACCTATCCTGTCGGCTGCCAGTTCTGCCATACCTCCGACACAATCGAAATTGGTGTGCATACAGTAGCAGTTAATATGGTTCTCTGCCATTGTAAGAATACGCCTGCCCACAATATCGGATTCATTAACTTTCTTAATGCCTTTAAATATAAGTGGATGATGTGAAATAATCATATCCGCTTTAATTGCAACAGCTTTATCCACTGCTTCGTCACTTATATCAAGTGTGACAAGTATTTTTTTAATTTCATTATCTCTTCTTCCGACATGCATACCGACATTATCCCAGTCACATGCATATCTGACCGGGCT
>OQVU01000629.1_pt1 | contig 13448 bp, 14 predicted proteins | sample 1691611 | NCBI WGS metagenome assembly OQVU01 (sample SAMN03418272, study PRJEB22391) | human gut metagenome | biome: human-gut; feature: organic feature; material: feces | host: Homo sapiens | place: Tanzania | collected 2013-01
AACTAACTTTACTGGCTTCATCGGTATATCGGCGGCTATACCGCCGATACCTTGAAGGCCACAGTAGAATCTGTGGGCGGCCCTCTTGACATTAACCAAGAGATGAGCAACCTTGCCAAAAACCAGATTATGTACAATGCCTTAGCCAGCAAAATTTCCGGCGTATACGGCACATTAAAATACGTAATCGACAACTCCGGCCGCTAGTAAAAAGCCAAAAATCCAAGGTAGGAGGATTATACGATGAACTTTTTCAATACCTTTGATGTAGCATCCAGTGGTATGACCGCCCAGCGTAAGATGATGGACGTCACTGCAGCCAACATCGCCAATGTCAACACTACCGAAACCGCAGACGGCACTCCTTTCCGCCGCATGGTCGCAGTAGTCACCCAGAAGCAAATCGGCGATTTCGAGAATGAATTCCAGGCTTGCTCTTTCGACGACGAGGCTCCTCAGGCGGCCAACGGAGTGGAAGTTGCTGGCGTACAGGCCGATAATTCCGATTTCCGTTGGGTTTACGATCCTTCCAACCCTAAAGCTCAGACTAGCGGCGAGCACAAAGGCTATGTGGCTATGCCCAACATTAATGTCATTTCTGAAATGACCAACATGATGATGGCCAGCCGTGCCTTCGAAGCCAACGCCACTATTTTGGAGGCTTCCAAATCTATGGCTAATAAAGCCCTCGAAATTGGCAAGTAGTTCCAAAGAGAGCTTTTCGACGTTTTGAGGAGGTTATAATATGCAATTTTCTTCTATTCAAGGAATTGGCGGTCTTAATCAGGCCCCTCAGATGAACTCCGTCAGTTCTACAAACTCCATTCAGGGTATTTCCACCAGTTTACCCTCTATCAGTGCTCCTTCCGAAGCTGATGCTAAGTCTTTCTCCAACATGTTGGGTGACGCTCTTTCCAACGTCAACTCTACCATGAACACAGCTAAAGAGTGCACAGACAAATTGCTCGATGGCAGCCTGAACAATCTTCATGAGATGTCCATTGCCGGTGCTAAATCCGAAGTAATGCTTCACCTCACAACCCAGATTGCTTCTAAGCTCTGCTCCTCAGCTACCACTTTGTTCCAAATGCAGTTATAATCCAAGTATACTGTAGGGAATAAAATTCGGGATCGGCGTTCCCTCTGTAAGGAGGAAACGCCGATGTAGTTTATAAAACAATCACGGGGGAGGGAAACACCGAATTACATTTTTTCCCTGGAGGAAGGAGAACAAACTATGGCCACCGGTATCCAGACGGGCATGCGGACAGGCAGTGGTCCGTTAGCCACAGGAAGAGGTCCCCTGGGCAAACCGCCGGGTGGAGCCAATAACGGTAGTCCTTTGGGCAAGCTCGGCGCTATGTGGACGGGCATGAACCCGAAGGTGAGGATTGCAATTATATGCGTTATAGTTCTGGCAATTGTCGGAGTTATCGGACTTAATGTCTATAGTTCCGCCAACAAGCCTGTAGAACTTTACGCAACAAAACTCAGTGAAGACGATGTAAAAGACGTCTCCATGAAGTTGCAAGAATGGAACATTCCCCACCAGGTAGCTCAAACTAACGATAACCTTTTGGTCTCACCTAAAGATAAGGTTAGAGCTCAGGCTCAATTAGCTTCTCATGGTCTTCCCCGACATGCTGTAATGACTAATGCCACAAAACCTGATTCCAGCGGTATTAATACTATGTCCGAGAAAGAAAAGGACGACATTCGTAAGCAAGTTCTCGAAGGAGAGCTTACCGAATCCATGCGTCAGATGGACGGCGTTGCTGATGCTTATGTCAAACTCGGACTTCCCGAGCGCACTTTATTCGATAACGGCCAAGAGAGCGCTAAAGCTGCCGTTATGCTTAAACTTAAACCCGGTGCTCAACTTAGTCGTGATCAGATTACCGGTATCGTAAATTTGGTTGCCTATTCTGTCCCCGATTTAAAAGCCCAAAATGTAAAAATAGTCGATACTAACGGCAGAGACCTCACAGCCAACCTTCCTATCAACGGAAACAATTTTGGCATGGCTCCCAGCAGTCAACTTGAGTACAAACTCGCCTTAGAGAAACATCTCAAAGACAAAGTCGAACAACAGTTAGCTACCGTGTTGGGCGCCCAGAAATTCGCCGCACAAGTGACAGCCGAAGTGGATTTCTCCCAGAATGAAGTTCAGCGTGAAGTTGTCGGTGGTCCCGATGATAGTGGTAAGGTAAAAGTCGGCGGCCAAAAACGTGTCGAGCAATACAATAAAGATGGCAACAGCTCTGCTTCCAGCAGCGATGACGATGGCGCCGTCCAAATGGACACCAGCAGTAGTGAGAAGAAAAAAGGTACTTATGTCAAGACCGAAGAGTCCGAAAAGTACGAAGTAAACAAGACCATATCTAAAAATGTGGACACTTCTCCCCGCATCCAACGCTTGACCGTATCTGTAGCTGTAGACAACTTAAAACCCGATCAGGAAGCGGCTATTGCAGGTTTGGTAAAAGATGCTATAGGCATCAATGAGAGTCGCGGCGACTCTGTCACCGTAAAGAGCGTTCCTTTCGCTACCGCCACTTTGGATGGTGTTTACAGTGAGATGGCCGCAGGTATGGCCTCAGGGAATACTCCTGTAGCCCCTCCTTCCAGCGGTATCAGTACATCAACTCTGGCTGCCATCGCTTTCATTCCCGCCGTTCTGCTCATGGCTTTAGTTGCCGTTTACGTTTCCCGTCAACGCCAAGTTAAAGCTAATCAGTCTCAACTCATCCTCGGTGCTTCCACCGGCGGCGCCAGCTCAGATATTGCCGACCTTCTCAACGAGAAGTCCGGCAAATCCAAAGCGATGGGTGAAACGAGAGTCAATACTTCCGACCAGTTGGAACGCCTTGCCAAAGAGCGCCCCAATAAGTTGGCCGAAATGATCAAAAATACTTGGCTTAGCGATCAGCAACAGCAAAGGTAATTTAGCTAAACTAGCACCCCCAAGGTGCAAAGTGCAAGAGTGCGCCTCGGGGCCGTTTTAAGCCCCGGGGCGCATTTTCTAACACTTATATTTTTTAGGAACACAAGCTGAGGAGGTGCGGTCATGTCTGTAAACTTGCCCCCCAAACAAAAGACAGCCATATTGTTGATGTCCCTTCCGCCTGATGCTTCAGCGGAAATTTTTAAGGAATTACGCCCGGATGAAGTTCAGGCTATCACCACTGAGATAGCCAAACTTCCCCAAATATCCCCAGAGACCAGAGCCCAAGTTATTCAGGAGTTCTTGAATCAGGATGGAGGAGGCGGCGGTGATGCTCCTCGACCTTTCGCTAGCTTCGGCCTAGGTGGTCATGCTTTAGGCGGACCAACCGGTATAGGCGGCGCTCCCCCTCCAATCGGTGGTTTTACCCAGACGGCTGCCATGGCAACTTCCTCCAGCAATCGTCCCTTAGACTTTTTACGCCGAGTCGATCCCCGTCAACTTTTACAACTAATTCGCAAAGAACATCCTCAAACTATAGCCGTAATTCTTTCCTATTTGCAACCAAGTCAAGCTTCAGCTGTATTGAGCGACTTACAACCACAAGTCCAAACAGAAGTAGCCAAACGTTTGGCAGAGCTTCATCCAGTCAATGCGGAAATACTGGCTGAATTAGAAAAAGTGCTGGAGTCGCGTTTACATCAAGCTTTAGAAGACGGCGCCTACTCTCACGCTGACGGCAAGGAAGCTTTGTTAGAAATTCTCAACCAAGCTGACAGAGGTACCGAAGAGCGTGTACTCAGCGGCTTAGCCACCAAAAGCCCTCTGTTAGTTAACAACTTAAAGACCAAACTCTGCGATTTCGAAGATCTCAATAATGTTGACGATCCTTCCCTCGAACAAGTTTTGCGTCTCACAGATTTCCGTGACTTGGTTTTAGCTCTAAAAGGAGCTGACGAAAATCTTTCCAAGCGGGTATATCGTTTCTTATCTCCAGATGTCGCCAGAGCTTTACGCGACGATGTCCAAAGTTTAGTTCAGGTATCATGGGATGAGATAAAACAAGCCCAACAGCGCATTCGTAATATTCTGCGCGGTTTGGTAACTTTAGGCAAAATTAAATTCAGATAGAAGCTAACAATATTAAATAGCAAAGTAGGTGAGCACACTGGCTCTTTTCAAAGGAAACAACAGTATGTCCGGCGGAGACGGCGTTCCCAAACGCTCTGCCCTTCTTAAGCAGCGTCCTGCAAGCGCCGATTTAAGCGACTTCGTTCCGACTAATTTCGGAGCGACAAAAGTGTCCAGCGACAGCGGAGGCAAAATTTTCCGGGGGCGCAGTGCCGTTCCTGAAACCGCCCCCCAAATACCCGACGGTGACGGTGAGTTTCATCCTCAAACGGGTCGGCCACCCATGGCTTCCAATATTGGTAAAGTCTTTGGCAATCGCAGAACTGAATACGCGGAGAATAAACTACCGCCTATATCTGCCCATTCGGTAAGTGTGCCCACTGGCGATCCTCCCCCTCCCGGCGCCCCTCTCCCTCCTCCTCCACCTCCGGTAGATAAGGAGATTATAGCTAAGGCCGAAGCCCAGGCCCGAGAACTAATTGTTCAAGCCCAAAATCAGATTCAACAAATGATCCAACAAGCCAATGAGCAGGTACAGCAGTTCAACGAGCAAGCGGCCGCCGACGCCGAAAATGCCAGACAACTGGCTTTCCAACAGGGTACCCAACAAGGTATTGAAGAGGGGAAACGCATAGCCCATCGCGAGTATGTAGATCTTATGCTCAAGGCCAGAGATCTTTACGTACAAGCTATTAACGAAAGGCGCAAACTTATTGAAGCTACTGAGCCCGCCTTAGCTCAGCTTTCAATCGGTATCGCCGAAAAAATTATCGGCTTGGAAGTAAATACCAATAACGACGTCATTATGGGAGTTGTTAAAGAAGCGCTGGCTGATATGAAGGATCGCGAAGAAGTGCGCATTCGCGTCAATCCTGACGATTACCATATCGTAAATAACGACCGTTCGTCTCTTATGCGCATGGTAGAAGGCTTAAAAGATTTCGATTTATCAGTCGATTCTAAAGTAACTCGCGGTGGTTGCATTATAGAAACCAACTTGGGAAATATCGACGCCAGGCTGGAAACTCAATTAGCGGCCATAACTACGGCTTTTGACAGAAGCAGTAAAGGAGAGGACATAGACGATGGCGCAGATGCCAGCTAGACCGACTCTTAGGCCCACAACAGCTCGCCCAGCTTCGGTTCCTAAAACAAACTTTACTGCTCCCAGACAAGGCGATGGCAAAGCTGACCCTGCTCCGGCAACTCCGGCGACTCCTCCGCCCCCGGCTTCTGCCGCTCCTCAGCCGCAGCCGGAACCAGTTCTCCCTTCTCAGCCTGTCGCTACAGATGATTTGGCTGCCAAAGAGCAAGTTTTAGCTGAGCCTTTGCCGGAAGTTGAACCGCTTCCAAAAATAACTTTTCCTTCCTACTATCTGTCTCTAAACCGTTGCAAACCCATTCGCATGCATGGGCGCGTCAGCCAAGTTATCGGTTTAACTATCGAATCCGAAGGACCAGCCGTCAAGATGGGTGAGTTATGCCTTATTTATGAGCGCGAGGGTTCAAAACCGATTAGATCCGAGGTGGTAGGCTTTAAGGGCAGCAAGGTTATGCTTATGCCTCTGGGCGACTTGGGCGGCATTAGTCCTGGTTGTGAGGTTCGAGCTACCGGCAAGCCCCTCTCCGTAAAAGTAGGCCCCAAGCTTTTAGGGCGCGTACTCGACGGCTTAGGCAATCCTATTGACGGTTTGGGACCGCTGGAATACGAAACCGAGTATTCCATTTATAATGAACCGCCCAACCCTATTACTAGACCTCGAATCAAAAGAGCCCTACCTATGGGTGTGCGCGTGCTCGACTCTACCTTAACCTTAGGTGCCGGACAACGTGTCGGTATTTTTGCCGGTTCAGGTGTAGGAAAATCGACCACCTTATCAATGATTGCCCGAAATACGGCCGCCCAAGTCAACGTACTGGCTCTAATCGGAGAACGTGGTCGTGAGCTGCGCGACTTTATCGAACGAGACCTCGGCCCCGAAGGTATGAAGCGTTCCGTAGTTGTGGTAGCGACCTCCGACCAACCCGCTTTGGTACGTTTAAAAGGTGCTTATACCGGCACAGCTCTAGCTGAATACTTCCGCGACCAAGGCAACGACGTCATGCTCATGATGGACTCAGTCACCCGTTTTGCTATGGCTCAGCGCGAAGTAGGTTTGGCTGTAGGCGAGCCACCAGCTACCAAAGGTTATACTCCCTCCTGCTTTGCCTTACTGCCCAAACTGATGGAACGCGCCGGCACCTCTCCCAAAGGCTCCATTACCGGTATTTACACAGTATTGGTAGAAGGCGACGACATGAACGAACCAATTGCCGACACTGTGCGAGGCATTCTGGATGGTCACATCGTCCTCAACCGTAAGATTGCCCACAAAAACCGCTATCCGGCCGTAGACGTATTGCAATCTGTGTCCCGTCTTTTCACAGAAATCAACCCCAAAGAGATTCAGAAGGCTGCTGGTGTGCTCAGAAACGTACTAGCAGTATATCAAGAGAATGAAGACCTTATTAACATCGGCGCTTATCAAAAAGGTTCCAACCCCAAAGTAGACTTCGCTATCGATAAGATCGATGAAGTGCAGAAATTCCTCAGCCAAGGAATTTATGAACCGGCTCCTTTCGAAGAGACTCGTCGCCGCTTGTTAGAAATGTTCGGAGATCAAAAGTAAACTATGGCTCAAAAACGCTTTCGTTATCGCCTGCAGCAGATTCTCGAGCTAAAAATCCAAGCTGAAGAAGACGAAAAGGAAAAACTGGCTAAACTCATTCAGCAACAAGAGAATGAACGTCAGATAAAAGCCCAGCTTGAGCAGAAACTGATTTCAATTCGTGAAGAATTAAAAGTCAGACAAGCTAACGGCACTCTGGATATCAATCAGCTGAGATTTTTCCCTCAGCATATTGAATTTGTGAAAGGCCAGATCGTCAACCAAGAACTAAGAATCAAAGAGCTCACTATCCGTATCGCTCAACAGCGAGAGGCTCTGATGAAAGCAGCTCAAGAGAGACAAAGTTACGAAAAAAACAAGGAAAAGAGCCAAGAGAAATGGCTGGCAGAAATTGAGCAAGAAGAGAATAAAATGCTCGATGAGTTGGCCACTTTGAAATATGCTCGTGATCCGTCCGCAACCTAAATGCTTTCACTAACCCTATCAAACCGACACACAGAAATTAAAACTTGGAAAAATTATTGTTTTTCTACTATACTAAGCGAGAGAAACAGTGATAAAAATAACAAGAATCTTCGTCCGTTTTCGGATTGAGAAAAGTGTCTAAAGAATGAAAGGCAGCACAGTCAAAGGAGGCTAATAAAATGTCCATATTCGCCAGAATAGATCAAATTGAACGGCAGATGACTTCGTTGGAAAATGCTCTCGACACCAGAATGAGCTCTAAGACCAGCGCCGGAAATCTTACTTCTCCTCAAGATGCGGCTTCTTTCCAGAGCATGATCAACAGCATGACCAACGGCCAGCGCTTCGATCCTGCTGCCGCCGCTATCAACTCCTCAAGTATCCCCAGCGGAACCGGCTCGGGAAGCCCCACTCAGTTTGACAGCATTATTAAAGAGGCTTCCGAAAAATATCACGTAGATCCCGCTCTCATTAAAGCCGTTATCAAGCAAGAGTCAGCTTTTAATCCTCAAGCCACTTCAGTTTGCGGTGCCCAAGGACTCATGCAACTTATGCCTGAGACAGCCAGTGATTTAGGTGTACAAAATGCTTACGATCCCAAAGACAATATCATGGGCGGCACCAAGTATCTCGGTCAACTGATGGATATGTTTAATGGCGATATGACTAAAACAATCGCCGCTTATAACGCAGGCCCCGGCTCCGTACAACAATATGGCGGAGTTCCTCCTTATCAGGAAACACAGCACTATGTAGACAAAGTTTTGGGCTATTACCAGGAGAATAAAGGCATTCAAGCTTAGTTCTTATTTTTCCAGCTTTTGAGAGCAGACTGAAGTACTCGATACTTTCTCTTGTCTCGAGTCTGCTCCGCGAGTCAAGTTTTCCAAACATAAAAAAGGAGCCGTTATGGAAAATCAACTTTTTGTATCTATGTTAGGTTCTTCTGCCGTACAGCAGAATCGTGAGAACAAAAGCGACAAAGTCGAAACCAACTCCAGCGCCTTTAACAGCTGCTTAGAAGCGGCCACTTCTGATAAGGCCAACACAGAAAACGACGTTATCGCCAAAAAAGAAACACGCAAAGAAGCTGCCGAGCGCCAGAAGGCCGAAAAAGCCGAAGCCCAGGCCCAAGCTAAAGCAGACCAGGCCAAAATGACTCAAAATCCTCAGTCTATGGGTAGCAAAGCTTTTCTCTATGACATGATGTATCGCAACCCCGATACCTTGAGTATGGCTGAAAAGCAAGCTATGAAACTTGACGAAGCTTCCAAGGCTTTAAAGATGCAGAACGCCCAGCCTAAAGAAAATGCCGGAGCAGCAAAAGAAGCTCCCGCTCAAGCCAATGCTTCCAACAAGGAAGCTGTCGCTTTAACCGGTCAAAAATTTGATGAACTCTTAGGTAAAACCGGCAAAAAAGAAGAAGGCAAACAACTTACTACCGAAGCCAATCAAGCCGCTTCCAGTGCCGCAAAAGGTGATAAAGCCGAAAAAGCCGACAGTAATGTAGCTCTCAACAGTGCCAACAAAGCCGAAGAAGCTCATAAAACCCAAAGACTGACCCAAACTCAAAAGCGCCAGCAAGTTATCAATCAAATAGTCACTCACATGGAGATTCGCAACTTCACCAGCCGTGATGAGCTCACTCTCCGCCTCAACCCCGAGTATTTGGGCGAACTCAAGATTAAGATCAATCGCGGCAAAGATGGCGAGCTTAGCGCTCAATTCATTACCGATTCCGAAGATACCCGCGAAGTTCTGCAGGATAGCCGTGCCGAACTGCGTGAGCATATCGAAAAGAAAGGTATGAATTTACGCAGTATCGACATCGAGATGGTCGATCATATAGCATAAAAAAGGACATATTGGCCTGTTTGGGACTTTATTGTTTACATTTTAGCAACAAACTGTTTAAGGCGTGACAATAAGCCCTTGATACCTTTACGTTGAGATGGAGAGGGCTTTTTCTCGACAGGCTCAAAGCTTCAAGAGTAATGTGCCCAACGGGTTTAAGGAGGCAAAAGTAGATCATGTTCGATTTTAATAATTCAGCCAATGCCATTCAGCAGAACCAAACCATGCTGAATTCCTATTTCCAGAACTTGCAAAACCAGTTCACCCCCGGTTACAAGGCTGAGAGCGTTCAGTTTAATGATATTATGGGCCAGACTATGGGCGGCGGCGGCGCCAAGACCCAGTCTAACGGCATCATTTTCAGTCAAGGCCAGCTCTTCCAGACCGAGTGCGCTACCAACCTCGCTATCGACGGTCAGGGCTTCTTTATGGTCAACGATGGCAACCAGACTCACTACACTCGTGATGGTCGCTTCGCTTTCAACAACGGTATGTTGACCAACAGCGAAGGTAAAAATGTGATGGGTTATCAATTAGATGCCCAGGGCAATATTTGCAGTGATCCTCAGCCTATTGAGTTGCATATGGATCCCAACACCAAGTTGTATGGTGGCAAATACACCGGCTATCACTTCGATGAAACCGGTAAACTCTACGGTGAGCAAACCATTACTGATCCTACCACCGGTCAAAGCGTCTCTGAGTCAGTGCCTATCGCTCAGGTATCTATCGCCTCCTTCGCCAACGCCAGTGGTTTGAAGAAAACCGGCACCACCAGCTTTGGCAAAACCGACAATTCCGGCGAAGCTGTAGTAGGCGTGGCCGGTCAGGGCGCCATGGGCCGCATTGCTGCCGGTAGCTTAGAGCTCGCCAATGTGGACTATGCTCAGCAAGCTGCCGCCATCGGTATGGCTAAACAGAACTACGAAGCCAACTTCGCTGCTTTCAAAGCTATGGACGGTTTGATGGAGTCTGCCATCGGTTTGGTTCGCTAATACGCTCTTGTATTAAACCTAAGCTGTGCTCTTCTTATTCAGCATCTTAGCTTAACCTAGTTTTGCCTGAAGTCCTTCGCTTCTTAGGTGGAGGTAAGTTAGTCCGGTGCAGCTTACCAATATAAAGAAATAGCGACAAGGAGCTATCTTTACTTAGATAGTTTCTTGTCGTCTTTTTTTGTAAGGAATTGCCGGAATTTATGTCGAAGTGAGAAGGTGATTTCGAGAAATGATTGTCCGGCAACTCGTCTTTGTTTTGCGAAGACGAAAAAAATGGCCTGATTCTGAGGACATATAAAAGCAGCTTTGGTCTGAGTTTTTCAGTAATCTGACCTTGGAAAGTCAGACATAGCCTGCACTTCATCTTTTGGAGGAACCGATTGCGCCAAGATTCTGGTAGTTATGACGAAATCATGCGGCTGACTTCGTCGCGCAAAGGCGATGGAGCTTCGGCTTATGATTTCCGCAAAACAGAAAAATTTACAACGGATCAGATTAAGTTCATAGAAAATGTTTTTGTGTCTTTTTCCGAGACCGTCATTACTAGTCTGGCTCCCATGCTCCAATCTCGTTTTCGCATGGAGCTTATGACCATAGTTACACGGAGTTACACTTCCTACATAAACTCCTTGGCGGAAACTACGCCAATGCTCATTTTTAAACTGGAACAAGATGTGCAAGGCTTTATAGACATAGATTTTGGTCTAGCTTTCGCATTGTTCGAAAGACTTATGGGCGGTAAGGGCAGCCCTTCACGTGATGAACTGCGCAATACATTTACAGATTTAGAAAAAGCGATCTTACAAAAGCCCCTGGCTCGCTTACTTGACGCCTATGCTCAAGCCTGGAAAACTCTCAAACCAGTAAAACCGCAGCTGGCCTCTTTTGAGTTTAATCCCATGGCTGTGCATATTGCTAGTCCTTCAGAGCTTATGGTAGTAATTCCATTCCAAGCCGATATTGCTTCAGCCAGCGGATCTATCAATGTGGTATTACCGTTCCAATACTTGCGCGATTGTCTGCCCAAGGGCTCTTATGACGAGTTTAATTTAACAAAAGGCGCCAAAACATCAGCTTCTCAACCGCCGATGACTGCCCATATAGCCGACAAAATACAAGGAGCCAAAGTTCCCATTACAGTCAGTTTAGGACGTGCTGAATTACTCTTCCAAGAACTACTCAGCTTGGAAATCGGCGACACCATTCGTTTGGATACAGAAATTTCCGAGCCCTTAAAAGTAAAAGTTGAAGGCAAAACTAAATTTTTAGGCCATCCGGGCACAAAAGATTCCAAACTGGCTTGCAAGATAAGCCGCGTATTACAAGAGGGAGATGAAGAATTCGATGAGTGATCAGCAGGGCCCCCGTTCCGTACAATTTGGTGTATTAGACAGTTCCAGTCCCGCCGGAGGTTCAGCTTCCAGCATAGATTTACTGCGTGACGTTCCTTTAGAGATTCATGCCGAACTTGGTAAGGCCAAACGTTTAGTGCGTGAAGTACTGCGCCTTAACGTGGGCACAGTTATCGATCTGGACAAAGAGGCCGGCGCTCCTGTAGATCTTATTATTAACAACCGCCCTATTGCCAGAGGCGAAGTCGTAGAGATAGACGGACGCTACGGTATTCGCGTCACTGAGATAGTTCGTTAAGCTGCTCTCCTTAAGCGGCATATTCAATATATAGGAGGCAAGCTATTGGACAGCTTATCGGCAAATGCTAGACGTGCTCAAAGAGCGGGATCTTCTGCAGGTTTAGCAGAAAACGCAGAAGATCTTAATATCCTTTACGACGTTCCCTTTGTTATTGAAGCGGAAATGGGCGAAACTGCCCGTACGGTGCGTGATGTCTTGAAATTAACTCAAGGGTGCCTACTTGAATTAGATAAAGAAGAAGGCGATCCCATAGATTTAAAGATTAACGGTCATTTAATCGCTCGAGGTGAAGTAGTTGAATTAGACGGCTGTTATGCGGTGCGCATTACCGAACTTGTTTCCAGATAATGTTCGACTTTAAATCTCTTCTCAACGACATGGAACAAAGCAGGCGGCGTTCTTTTATTTCTATAGGCGTCGTTTGCTTTTTTGCGTTGGCCTTAATTATTGGTCTGGGTATTTTTAGCAGCACTTCGCAGCTCCGGCAGCAGCCCTCCGCCTCACCGACCATGACAGGACGCGAACTTTTTAATAAAGTCGTGGAACAAGAGAAAGCCGCTTTGGAAAAGCAAGCCCAATTGGAAGCCGGACAAGCTCCAAGCAGCTCTACTGTTACGGTAGCAACTCAAACGAGTAATTCCTCAGCCAAAGATAAAACTGAAAGTAAATCATCCTCCCATCAGGCTCCACAAAAAGAAGCCACAAAAACGACCGCCACCGCAAAAATAACAACTGTTTCACAGTCTACATCTCAAACTACAGAAAAAGACAACCCCTATTTTTCTATTTTACACGAACCTTGGCCTCCCTCATCAGCTGAAGGAACCACTAAAGTAGAATCGACTTTTGTTCCTCGCTTGGGATCAATGTTTTTAATGTTGTGCATCACATGCACGATCATTTGGTTATCTCTCAAGATTTTTGCACCGCTTTTTAATAAATTTACCGGAGCTTCGACTGCTCCTCAAAATCATTTGCAGATTATTGAAAAAAAAGCTCTGGCTCCAAACAAAGCGATTGTTTTGATCGAAACTCATGGCCAACATATACTTTTAGGCATGACCGATCAGTCAATTACCACTTTGGCCAGTTTTGATCTTGTCTCATCCGAACGAATCTCACCAACAAAGCCATCTGCAGCTCAGGAAGTAGCTACAGAGCCGCCTGACTATTCCGATATTCAGTCCTCCGAGCCACAACAAAATCAAGATGCAGCAGATTCAGCCCTCGAAAGTCAAGGAAAAAACAAAAATTTATTAAAGGAAGTTATCAGTCAGCATTTTTCTTCGCTGCCATTGCCAAAAATTAATAAATAACTCTTTTAATGACTGACCTCATTGTGCTTAAATAACTTTGTATAGTTTTGAAAAACAATACAAAACTTAATCATCTTGAGTATATGAAGCGAGAAATGGAATGAATTTTCGCCTAAAACATATCTTAGCAGTTTGTCTGCCTATTTTGGCCGTCGCGATATTGTTCTGGCTTTTTACCGATGCTGCCAGCGCTCAGAACCCTTTTCCTCAGCTCAATATGCCCAATATCAGCATAAACGGAGCTAAGGCCAACGAAAAGCAAACTTTTTCTACCACTTTGCTGCTGTTAGGCGGTCTGAGCTTACTCTCATTGGCGCCATATATTTTAGCCATGTGTACTGCCTTCATACGTATTGTTATGACATTGAGCTTCTTGCGCTCAGCTATGGGTACCCAGCAAGTTCCACCAACTCAGGTGCTC
>OQVU01000630.1_pt1 | contig 13447 bp, 8 predicted proteins | sample 1691611 | NCBI WGS metagenome assembly OQVU01 (sample SAMN03418272, study PRJEB22391) | human gut metagenome | biome: human-gut; feature: organic feature; material: feces | host: Homo sapiens | place: Tanzania | collected 2013-01
CTTTCGCAACGCTCACATCTACGAGTGCGACAACTACGAGGAGTTCAAGGAGCGCATCAAGGACGGCGGCTTCTTCCTCTGCCACTGGGACGGCACAGCCGAGACCGAGGCAAAGATTAAGGAAGAGACTCAGGCTACCATCCGTTGCGTGCCGTTCATGTTCGAGCAGACTCCGGGTGTAGATATGGTTTCTGGCAAGCCGGCTACACAGCGCGTAATTATCGCTCGCAGCTACTAAGCATATATAGTTTGATAATTCAGGTTTGCCGATTACGTTGTCGGCAATCTTGAATTATCATTTTTAGTTATCTATCAGAATTGCTATTTCAAACGAAAGCCCAACATAGTATAGAAACTATTAGAACTAAATATTAAAACTATTAAAACACTAAAAAATGGATTGGATAATCAACCTATTCACCAACACTGAGTCGATTGCCCATATCGCCATACTCTATGCCATTGTCATCGCAGTCGGCATCCTGCTGGGTAAGATCAAGATTGGCGGCATTTCGCTCGGCGTCACTTGGGTGCTCTTTGCTGGTATCGTAGCAGGCCACATCGGTTTCACAGCCCCCAAGGACACAGTGACCTTCGTTCAGGACTTCGGACTTATTTTGTTCGTGTTCTGCATCGGTCTGCAGGTAGGTCCCGGCTTCTTCGAGAGTTTCAAGAAGGGCGGCGTAACACTCAACTTGCTCTCTACAACAGCTATCCTGCTGAACGTGGGCGTAATGTTCGCTTGCTACTACCTCTTCTTCGACACTAACGACAAGACAAACCTACCGATGATGGTGGGCACGCTCTACGGAGCCGTTACCAACACACCGGGTCTTGGTGCAGCCAACGAGGCTCTCAACTCTGTATGGCAGAGCGGCTTCGGCGAGTTGCCGCAGATTGCATCAGGTTACGCTTGCGCTTACCCGCTCGGCGTGGTAGGCATCATCGGTGCTACTATCGCCATCCGCTTCCTCACCCGCACAAAGCTTGAGGAGGAGGAGCAGAAGCTCGAAGCCGAAGAGGCAGAGAACCCGCAGGCTAAGCCGCACCAGATGCACCTCAAGGTGAACAACGCTTACCTTTCTGGTCGCACAGTGGCAGAAATCAGCGACTTCCTCAATCGCGATGTCGTGTTCTCGCGTCTGTTCAAGAACGGCGAGTACAGCATCCCGACCAGCCGCACCATCTTCGACATGGGCGACGAGGTGCTCGTAGCATGTGCCGAGGCTGACGCTCCGGCCATACAGGCGTTCATAGGTCCGGAGCTGGAGACAGAGTGGGAGGAGAACGAGAGCAAGCAGCCGCTCGTTTCGCGCCGCATCGTCGTTACTAACCCGTCAATGAACGGTAAGACACTCGGCAAGATGCACTTCTCGTCTGTATACGGCGTAACCGTTACACGTCTTTCGCGTCAGGGCATGGACCTCTTCGCAAGCCGCAACTACCGCTTCCAGGTGGGCGACAAGATTCTCGTAGTAGGTCCGGAGGACAACGTGAACCGCATCGCCGAGCTCATGGGCAACTCTGTGAAGCGTCTTGATGCGCCTAACATAGCCACCATATTCATCGGTATCTTCATCGGTATCATCTTCGGTAGCATCCCGTTTGCTATCCCAGGAATGCCGGTTCCTTTGAAGCTCGGTATCGCCGGCGGTCCGCTTATCATCGCCATCCTCATCGGTCGCTTCGGCCACCGCATGAAGCTCAACACCTACACCACGACATCCGCTAACATGATGCTTCGAGAGATAGGTCTTGTGCTGTTCCTTGCGAGTGTGGGCATCAAGGCAGGCGCCAACTTCTGGAACACGGTTGTAGAAGGCGACGGTCTGCTCTACGTACTCACCGGTTTCATCATCACAATCATTCCTATTCTGATTGTCGGCACTATAGCACGCATGAAGTATAAGTTCAACTACTTCACAATCATGGGTATGCTCGCCGGTACATACACCGACCCACCAGCCCTCGCTTACGCCAACTCTGTTTGCTCGCGCGAGGCTCCTGCCATCGGCTATTCTACGGTTTATCCGTTGAGTATGTTCCTGCGTATCTTCACTGCGCAGCTCGTCGTGCTGTTCTTCTGCGGATAATGAGAGCAAGACCATAAGACTATTGGTCGGAAAACGATAATGGGTGTGTCCCAACTCCTCAACCGGAGTTCGGACACACCCGTTTTTTATTGCCCTAAAAACTAAGAAAAGTCATCGTGCACCGAACGCGAACGGTGCGGACGGCGAACGCAATCCAATCGGACGGCGGACGGAAACCGATCGGACGGCGAACGCTACACAACGAAAAGAGGATGCGCCGAAACATGAAACGTTCGGTACATCCTCTTCTTTATGTTACATCTTAGCCGACTGTGCGACTACATGTCGTGATTACTTCTCGAAGTAGCGCTTGTACAAGCCCATGAAGCCTGCGCAGTGGCGAGCCTCGTCCTTAGCCATATCGTGAACGGTGTCGTGAGTAGCGTCCATACCGGCAGCCTTAGCGTTCTTTGCGATGCGGAACTTATCCTCACAAGCGCCGCGCTCTGCAGCGATACGAGCCTCGAGGTTCGACTTTGTGTCCTTCAGAACGTCGCCCAGGAGCTCAGCGAACTTGCTTGCGTGCTCTGCCTCCTCAAAAGCGTAGCGCTTGAAAGCCTCTGCAATCTCTGGATAACCCTCGCGGTCGGCCTGACGGCTCATAGCAAGATACATGCCTACCTCGCCACACTCACCGTTGAAGTGAGTCTCGAGATCCTTGATCATCTCAGGAGTAGCCTCCTCGTCGCGAGCAGCGCCGAGAGTGTGAACAGTAGCGAACGCCGGACCTTCTGTCGGATCTTTCAACTCCTTAAACTTGCTTGCCGGAGCCTTGCAAACCGGGCACTTCTCAGGAGCCTCTGTACCTTCATGAATATAACCACATACTGTGCAAATAAATTTCTTCTTCATAATTCTTCTGTTTTAAGAGTTAATAGTATTTTGTTAAAAAAGCCTTGTCTTTTGATTAGCCGGCGGCAGCCTCAAGCTGTTTCTCGCGACACTCCTTGCATACACCTTTATAATATAGCTGTACGTCGTCAATCTGGTGACCTGCCAGTTCCTTACGGTTGACAACATCCGAAACTTCGTCGAAGATGTCGTACACCTTGCGGCAGCACTTGCAGATGAAGTGAGCGTGAAGGCTGACGTCGCCATCGTAGCAAACTCGGTGCTCGTTGATTGTAATCATCTGAGCAGCGTTGTGCTCCGAGAACATTCTGAGCGTGTTGTATACCGTGGTACGGCTGAGTGTCGGAATCTTGGGAAGCAATGCCTTGTAGACCTCCTCCACCGTTGGATGGGTGAAGTGTGTCATCAGGTAATGCATAATCTCAATGCGCTGAACAGAGGGCTTTATGCCGTGTTCTACAAGTCGGGTTACCGCGTCGCTGTGTTTCATTATCTAATTGCTTTGTTCATTACGTTTGCAAAGATATACTATTTTATAATAATTACAAAATAATAATTGTAAAAATTACATTCTTTAATTCTTTTTTATAAAAACAGGCGGTTTTAGAGCCTAAAAATACAATAAATCGGGCTGGCAGGCGTTATTTTAGGTATGAAACTGAAAATATTTATACTTCAAATACTATGTCTGTGCGCCTACGCATCTGCAAGCGCGCAGTCGTTTACGCTTACTGGTAAGGTCATTGACGAAAACAACGACCCGGTTGAGTTTGCGTCTGTGTCGTGCGCAAAGCAGGGCAAGATGACCATGACTGCGCTCAACGGCACCTATAGTCTGCAGTTGCAGTCGGCTGATTCGGTAGAGATCAGATTCTCGATGATTGGCTACAAGACGAAGGTGCGCGTGCTGCGCCGTCCGCGTGGCAAGCAGACCATGCAGGTAGTGCTGCACAGCAGCGACAACGCCTTGTCGGAGGTTACAATCACGGGCAAGCGCATCGAAACCGGACAGACGCAGGAGCTGAGCAAGGAACATATCAAGAACATGCCTTCTACAACGGGCAACGCTGTGGAGGAAATGATACAGAGTCAGGCGGGAGTATCGACGCACAGCGAACTTTCGTCGCAATACAACGTGCGCGGCGGTTCGTTCGACGAGAATAGTGTATATATAAATAATGTGGAAATATTCCGCCCGTTCCTCGTAAGAAGCGGACAGCAGGAGGGCATCTCAGTAATCAACCCCGACATGGTTGAGAAGATCGGATTCTCTACGGGCGGTTACGAGGCGCGCTACGGCGACAAGATGTCGTCGGCGCTCAACATCGAATACCGCCGTCCGAAACGCTTCGAAGCGTCTGCCACGGCAAGTATGCTCGGTGCAAGCGCTTTCGTGGGCATGAGCAACAAGAAGTTTTCATGGAGCAACGGATTGCGCTACAAGACAACGAAGTATCTACTGGGTTCGATGGACACCAAGGGCGAGTATCAGCCTACGTTCATCGACTACCAGACCTATCTCACGTATTCGCCCAACAAGCGTTGGGACATCAAATTCCTTGGCAACATATCGGACAACCACTACAACTTCACGCCCGAAGACCGCGAGACCAACTTTGGTACGATGGAGAACGTAAAGGCGTTCAAGGTCTACTTCGACGGACATGAGAAAGACGTGTTCCGCACATTCTTCGGTTCGTTGGGCATAACACGCAAGTTCGGCGAGAACACGAGTCTTTCGCTCATCGCCTCAGCATTCAACACGCGCGAGCAGGAGAAGTACGACATACAAGGTCAGTACTGGCTCACACAGACCGAGACAAGCGAGAATCTGGGCGTAGGCACCTACTTCCAGCACACGCGCAACTATCTTAAGGCGCACGTAGAAAGTGCAAAGTTGCTGTTCAAGACAAAGCAGAAGAAGCACGACATTGAGGCGGCTTTCACATACAAATGGGAGCATATCAACGAGAACTCGGTGGAGTACGAGATGCGCGACTCGAGCAAGTACAGCATTCCGCATACCGGCAAAGACCTCTATATGATATATAGTATGCGCGCGAAGAACACGCTCACCGCAAACCGCATCGAGGCTTATGCGCAGGACACTTATCGCTTCACGGGTTCGGCAGGCAAGACGCTCTACACATTGAACTACGGTGTGCGTCTCGCCTACTGGAGTTTCACGAAGGAGACAATTCTCAGTCCGCGTCTGTCGCTGGGCATCATCCCTGCCTTCAACGATAATATCACGATGCGCTTCGCCACCGGTCTTTACTATCAGGCGCCGTTCTTCAAGGAGATTAGAGACACCACAACGGTGAACGGCATAACATACGCTTCGCTCAACCGCAAGGCAAAGAGTCAGCGGTCTATTCACTTCATTGCGGGCTTCGACTATCGTTTCAAGATGAACAACCGTCCGTTCAAGTTCACAGCCGAGGCTTACTACAAGGCGCTTGGCAATCTTGTGCCGTACAGCGTGAACAACGTGAAGGTGGTATACTATGGCGACAACATGTGCAGCGGACACGCAGCAGGCTTGGATCTGAAGCTCTTCGGCGAGTTCGTTCCGGGCACAGACTCGTGGGTGTCGCTCTCGTTGATGAATACGAGCATGAAGCTGAACGGCAAGTCTATCCCCTTGCCTACCGACCAGCGCTATGCCGTGAACATGTTCTTCACCGACTACTTCCCCGGCACCACACGTTGGAAGATGTCGCTGAAGCTGGCGCTCGCCGACGGTCTGCCGTTCTCTGCTCCGCATAGAGAGCTCGAGTCGAACGTATTCCGTGCTCCTGCATACAAGCGTGCTGACATCGGCTTGAACTATCGCATCATCGACAATAACGACCGACACAACAAGCGCAACCCTATCCGTAACCTTTGGGTGGGCGCCGAGTGTCTGAACCTCTTGGGCATAAACAACGTTAACTCCTACTACTGGATTACTGACGTGACTGGACAGCAGTATGCAGTTCCTAACTACCTTACGGGCAGACAAATCAACGTGAAGGTGTCGGTAGACTTCTAATAGGCAAACGCTCCTAAAACAACAGATTATGAGAAAACACCTATTGGCTATAATCATCGCATTGTCGGCGCTTGCCGCCACAAACAGCTTTGCGCAATATAACGAAATAAAGTCGGAGAACATCGCGTCATTGCAGGTTGTGGCTGGCAACAACTGGCTCTCAATGCCTATAGCTACGCTCAACGGCGAAGCGATAAACATCAGTTTCGACGACCTCACGCACGAGTATCATCGCTATGTCTACCGACTGCAGCATTGCGAAGCCGACTGGAGTGTGTCGGAAGGTATCTTCGAGTCGGACTACTGTAAAGGATTTGCAGACGGCAGCACCATTGACGACATCGAGGAATCGCTGAACACCAATACGCTTTACACCCACTACCGACTATCCATCCCGAACGAGAATTGCCGCATAAAGATGAGCGGCAACTATCGTCTCACGGTATACGACGAGAACGAAGGCGACACCATCTTTACGGCTTGCTTCATGGTTGTGGAGCCGCTTGTTAAAACGAGCATGACGGTGACTACAAACACCGATATCGACACAAACAAAGCCCATCAGCAGGTGGCTGCAGAGATAAACTATTCGGCTCTTGGCATTACGAATCCCAACACCGAACTATATACTGTCGTGATGCAGAACGGACGCTGGAGCACTGCACGCATAAACGCTACGCCACAATACCAAACCGGCAGCGGACTGCGTTGGGAGCACAACCGCGACTATATCTTCAACGGAGGCAACGAATTTCATAAGTTTGAGATTCTTGACGTAACCCACCCTACTCTTGGCATTGAGAACGTAGGTTGGGACGGCAAGAACTATCACGCACAGATATGGACCGACCTTCCGCGACCGAGTTATGTCTACGACGAGGACGCCAACGGTAGTTTCTATATCCGCAACAGCGACAATATTGAGAACGACCGCATATCGGAATACGTAACAGTTCACTTCCGTCTTCAGGCTCCACAACAGAACGGCAGAGTGTTTGTCAACGGCGTGTGGACAAACGACCGCTTTATACCGCGATACGAGATGACGTACAACGAACAGACGAAGCTCTACGAAGCGTATATACCATTGAAGCAAGGCTATTACTCATACCAATACCTCACAATGCACGATGACGGCACGCTCCACCCCGTTTCGACAGAAGGCAACTTCTACCAAACCGAGAACAGCTACCAAATGCTTATATATTATAAAGGTATAGGACAACGCACGTATCGTCTCGTAGGTTACAACAAAATTAGAAGCTAAGCTCCAACAAAAAGTAAAAGAAAAGCAACCCAAAAGTAAAAGTATAGTAATAGGAAAGTCAACAACAATTCGAATATTTTTTTAAAATTCCGCAAACAATATAGCCGTTATATCAACTATAATCGCTATCTTTGCAAAAGAAACAAAGGAAAAAGACCATAAAAAGTCGGTTTCCAAGCTAAAAGACCTTTTTATCCACGAAAGAAACTGTTAAACTTTAAATAATAAAATGAATAATAAGGATTTAATGAATCATGCGGCAGACAACATTCGACTGCTTGCTGTATCGATGGTAGAAAAAGCCAAATCTGGTCACCCTGGTGGTGCTATGGGAGGTGCTGACTTTATCAACGTTCTTTTTTCGGAGTTCTTGGTTTTCGACCCAGATCAGCCGACATGGGAAGGCCGCGACCGCTTCTATCTTGATCCTGGTCACATGTCTCCTATGCTCTACTCAGCTCTCGCTCTGCAGGGCAAGTACACAATTGACGACTTGAAGACATTCCGTCAATGGGGAACTGTATGTCCGGGACATCCTGAGCGTGACATTATTCATGGAATAGAAAATACATCTGGACCGCTCGGTCAGGGACACACCTACGCTGTAGGTGCTGCTATTGCAGAGAAGTTCCTTGAGGCTCGTCTTGGCAGCACCATGATGCAGCACAAGATTTATGCCTACATCTCTGACGGTGGAGTTCAGGAAGAGATATCACAGGGCGCAGGCCGTATCGCTGGCCTCTTTAAGCTCAACAACCTCATCATGTTCTACGATGCTAACGAGATTCAGCTCTCTACAGAGTGCGATGTCGTGATGCGCGAGAACACACGCATGAAGTACGAATCATGGGGTTGGAACGTTCTTGAAATCAATGGTAACGATCCTGACGAGATCCGCGCTGCTCTTATCCTCGCTAACAAGGAAGAGAATCGTCCTACACTCATCATCGGTCACACCGTAATGGCTAAGGGCGCACGCAAGGAAGACGGTTCAAGCTACGAGCGCAGCGTGAAGACTCACGGCGCACCGCTCGGTGGCGGCGCATACGAGAACACAGTGAAGAACCTTGGCGGCGACCTTAACGACCCGTTCGTAGTATTCGACGACGTTAAGGAACTTTACGAAAAGCGCAACGCTGAACTTCGCGAGATCGTTAAGGAAAGACATGATGCCGAAGAGGAATGGCGCAAGGCTAATCCGGAAAAGGCTGAACAAATGAAGGCTTGGTTCTCTGGCGACGCTCCTAAGGTAGACTGGAGTGCTCTCGTTCAGAAGCGCGACGTAGCTACACGTGTTGCTTCAGCCAACTGCCTCGGCGTACTGGCAGAGCAGGTGCCAAACATGGTTTGCTCTTCAGCCGACCTTTGCAACTCTGACAAGACCGACGGTTTCCTCAAGAAGACACACGAGCTTGCACCAGACGACTTCACCGGAGCATTCTTCCAGGCAGGTGTGAGCGAGCTTACTATGGCTTGCGTCTGCATCGGTATGTATCTCCACGGTGGTGTTATCCCGGCTTGCGGCACATTCTTCGTATTCTCCGACTACATGAAGCCGGCAATCCGTATGGCAGCTCTCATGCGCGTTCCAATCAAGTTCGTATGGTCACACGATGCATTCCGCGTTGGTGAGGACGGACCTACACACGAGCCGGTTGAGCAGGAAGCACAGATTCGCCTTATGGAGAAGCTGAAGAACCACAAGGGTCAGGACTCTGTACGCGTATTCCGTCCGGCTGATGCCGACGAGACAACAGTATGCTGGCAGATGGCTAACGAGAACATGGATACTCCGACAGCGATGATCTGCTCACGTCAGAACGTGAACTCCCTGCCTGAAGGCACCGACTACTCTCAGGTTCGCAAGGGTGCATACATCGTTAAGGACGATCCTAACTATGACGTTATCCTCCTCGCTTCAGGTTCGGAGGTGTCTACACTCCTCGCAGGTGCCGAGTTGCTCAACGCTGACGGCATCAAGACACGTATCGTAAGCGTTCCGTCAGAGGGTCTGTTCCGTACACAGAGCAAGGAGTATCAGGAGTCTGTACTGCCGAAGGGCGCAAAGATCTTCGGTATGACAGCAGGTCTCCCCGTTACACTTCAGAGCCTCGTAGGCGTTGAGGGTATGGTATATGGTCTTGAGTCGTTCGGTTTCTCTGCTCCTTACAAGGTGCTCGACGAGAAATTGGGCTTTAACGCAGAGAACGTTTACAAGCAGGTGAAAGATTACTTATCTAAATAAACAGGCATAGCTTATGCAGAACTTCACGTTAAGTAAGAAATTCTGCATAAGCTTGCTTTATTAATAATCCAATAAAACTACAGTACTATGGAAATTAAGACAGTAGGCATTGCATGCGACCACGCAGGTTACGCATTGAAGAAATTTGTTGTTGAGTACCTTGAGAGCCACAACATTCCTTTTAAGGATTACGGAACATACAGCGATCTGAGCTGCGACTATCCTGACTTTGCACACGAGTTGGGCGAAGCTATCTCTAACGGCGACGTTTATCCAGGTATCGGTATCTGCGGTAGCGGTGAAGGCATGGCAATGACTCTCAACAAGCACAAGGGTGTACGTGCAGCATTGGTATGGAATCCTGAGATTGCACAGCTCACACGTCAGCACAACGACGCTAACATTCTGGTTATGCCGGGACGCTTCATCGACAACAAGACAGCAGAGAAGATCATGGACGAATTCTTCAAGACTCCGTTCGAGGGCGGTCGTCATGAGAAGCGTGTAAACAAGATTGACTTGTAAAAGTTAGAAGCGTATTACAAGGTTTACTTGTAAAATTTTGACACACAAGAAAAGCTTACAGGAGACTATGACAACACGCCATAGCCTCCTTTTTTATAATACTTAAAAACGACAATGAAGAAAATTCTTATTTCTGCATCTATATTCGCATTGAGTCTGACAGCGAATGCGCAGGGACAATTCATTTCCGACACCAACTACCGCAACACCGTGGAGAACATCTTCAAGGAGCGCGTTAAGACTGTCGGCAAGACATTCTACAACACACAGAAAGAAAACCTTACCGCCGACGAGCAGGAAGCATTGAAGTTCCTCTATGCCTACATGCCGCTTGCCGACGTCACCGACTACCCTACCTCGTTCTTCGCCGACAACGTGCGCATGTCATTCAAGGCTCGCAAGGAGATGCCTTGGGGCAAGAACGTTCCCGAACTGCTTTTCCGCCACTTCGTTGTGCCTATCCGCGTCAACAACGAGGCTCTGGACAATGCACGCTCAGTGTTCTACAACGAATTGAAGGATCGCATCAAGGGCATGTCGATGATGGACGCCATCATTGAAGTGAACCACTGGTGCCACGAGAAGGTGACATACCAGCCTTCTGACGCCCGCACATCGGCGCCTCTCGCAACGCTCAAGACCGCAACCGGACGTTGCGGCGAAGAGAGTACGTTTGCCGTTGCAGCGCTCAGAGCCGTAGGCATACCTGCACGCCAGGTGTACACACCGCGTTGGGCTCACACCGACGACAACCACGCCTGGGTAGAGGCCTGGGCAGACGGCAAGTGGTACTTCCTCGGCGCCTGCGAACCGGAAGCAGTGCTCAACCTCGGTTGGTTCAACGCTCCGGCTTCGCGAGCAATGCTCATGCACACACGCGCTTTCGGCGACTATAACGGACCTGAGGAGGTGATGCTGCGCACAAGCAACTTCACAGAAATCAACCTCACCTCCAACTATGCACCGGTTGCGCCTATCGACTTCTATGTCAAGGACAGCGAAGGCAAGCCGGTAGAGAACGCCCGTGTCGAGTTCAAGATTTACAACTACGCCGAGTTCTTCACAGCTGTAACAAAATATACCGACGCAAACGGTCATACCTCGCTCTCTGCAGGCATCGGCGACTTGGTTGTTTGGGCGTCGAAAGACGGCAAATACACCTACCAGAAGGTATCGTTCGGCAAGGACAAAGAAACCATACTCACCCTCCCAGAGGGTGCACCTACCAGTTCTGTTGGTGCACTTGAGACAAGTGCACCCACTAAATGCACCTACCTGGACATCGTTCCGCCGAAGGAAGATCCGCAGCTACCATACGTCAGCGACGAGATGCACAAGGAGAACCAGCGCCGCTTTGCTCTTGAGGACAGCATCCGCAAGGCATATACAGCAACGTTTCCCACTATGGAGGAGGCAAAGCGCATCAATGAGCGCGGCGCCGAGTACATCTTCAAGTCACGCGGCAACAAGCAGACCATCGTCGACTTCATCAACCGCCACAGCGACAACGAAGACCGCGTGATGGGCATACTCGCCACACTCAGCGACAAAGACTTGCGCGACATCACAACAGAGATTCTCGAAGACAGCTACAACGCAACAACCGACCAGCTCTCGCCGCGTGTTGAGGACGAGCTGATTACAATTCCGTTCAAGCAGTACTTCGAGAAGGCGTTCAGCAAGAAGACAGCCGACGCTTTCCGCGCCGACCCGATGAAGCTCGTAGAATGGATAAAGAAGAACATCCGCCTCAACCCCGACAAGAAGGCTCTGCGCATCGCACAGACTCCGGTTGGCGTTATGAAGTCGAAGATTACCGACGAGCGTTCGCGCGACATCTTCTTCGTCGACGTGGCTCGCAGCCTCGGCATCGAAGCGCAGAAGGACGCTGTGACGGGCAAGATACAGTACAAGAAGAACGGCGAATGGCAGGATGTGAAGTTCGAAGTTCAAAACTCAAAACTCAAAACTCAAAACTCAAAACTCGCATTGGGTACAATCAAGCTGACATACGAGCCTACAAAGCTGCTCGACAACCCGAAGTATTACAGCCACTTCACAATCAGCCGCATAGAAAACGGCACGGCTCAGCTGCTCAACTTCGATGAGGGTCAGGCTGACATGGGAAACGGCACTACATGGAGCAACACGTTCAAGAACGGCTACAAGCTCGACGCCGGCACATACATGCTCACCACGGGTACACGTCTTGCAAACGGCAGCGTACTCGCATCAAACCGTATCTTCGAGATTGTAAAGGGTCAGACAACAACCCTGCCTCTTGAGATTCGCCAAAACACCAACGAAGTGACAGTAATCGGTTCGTTCAACTCAGAGAGCCTCGTTACAAAGGACGGCAAGGAAGTAAGTCTGCTCTCACAGACCGGTCGCGGCTATTACGTTGTAGGCATCCTCGGCGTAGGTCAAGAACCTACCAACCACGCTCTGCACGACATCGAGAAGATGAAGGAAGCGTTCGAGGCATGGGGCCGTCCGGTAGTGCTGCTCTTCGAGAGCGAAGCCGACGCAGCCAAGTTCAACCACGACGAGTTCCCGGGTCTGCCGTCTACCGTGCAGTTCGCCCTCGACAAGGACGGATCGGTACGCAAGCAGATAGCACGTGAGATGAAGCTGATGAACGAGAAGCAGATGCCGATGTTTATCATCGCCGACACTTTCAACCGCGTAGTATTTGTATCGCAGGGCTACACCATCGGACTCGGCGAGCAGATGCAGGGCGTGTTCAAGAAGTTGTAAGCAAGGGGTGAAAACACTTCAGATACTAACAAACAAAAAGGGTGCTTCGTGCACCCTTTTTGTTGTTTCTATGTTGTAATCACTTTATTGCTCTTTGTTTTTTAGGGGGTGCAGTGGTCCCCACTGCACCAACAAAGCAAGTATGCCCCTTCAGGTAAAAATCCTCCCACAGATTGCACAGATTTTCACAGAAGTCTTTAGGGGGGGCAAAACTATGGAATTGCGAAGAATGCACACCCGCCCGCAACGGCTTACTGCTTCCTCAAGGTTGGCAATGCTCCTTTAAGTTCGTAACGCCACTCTGAGCCTGCGTTCTGCAAGGCGGTGTTCATGGTATCAACTGCTTTCTGCCAGGTAACGTCAGTACCGTCCACCTTCGTGACTTCAGTGCTGGTGCCTGCCTTTTTGTAGCCGATGCCTTGTTCATGATTGTTCTTCCAATAGCAGGCGGTCACGGTGGTGTAGGTATCTCCCAACAAGCCGCCGATATGCACATAGCCAGTGCTACTACCCGTACTGGTTACGTTGCCCGTTGCATAGCAGGCAAGGAGGCTGCTTCCTGCGTTCATTCCCACCAGACCGCCGCCAGCGATATTCTTTTTGGGGGCTATTTCTATGGTCACGTTGCCCGTGGCATAGCAAGCGGTCAGGGTGGCACTCGAATTCGTCTGACC
>OQVU01000631.1_pt1 | contig 13440 bp, 10 predicted proteins | sample 1691611 | NCBI WGS metagenome assembly OQVU01 (sample SAMN03418272, study PRJEB22391) | human gut metagenome | biome: human-gut; feature: organic feature; material: feces | host: Homo sapiens | place: Tanzania | collected 2013-01
AAAGCCGGACACACCAAAAAGAAAAAAATAATAAAAGCTGCAAAGGCGCAGAGCCAGGATGCAGCACTTCTTCAAAAAGAGTTCAAAAGACTGGCGGCTTCTGCCGTATACATGCTCAACTGTTCCCTGGGGACATTGATCATGATCGCTTTGGCAGTGGTTTGCCTTGTTAAAGGGCAGCATGTAGTAGATATGATTATGAAAATTCCCGGACTACCAGATGGGGTGCTTGTATTTGGGGCGTGTATAGCCGTATGTGCCGCCGCTTCGATGAATGATCTGACTGCACCATCGATATCCCTGGAGGGAAAGAATCTTTGGATCGTGCGCTCGCTTCCAGTCACATCCTGGCAGATACTCAGGGCAAAAATGAGGATGCATGTGATACTTACCCTGATTCCGGCGCTGATCCTTGATATAGTGATGCTTGTTTTTGCGACACCATCACTTGTAGATGGCGTGATGATGTTACTGATACCATGTCTTTATGTGTGCCTGACTGCATACATAGGGCTTGCAGTCAATCTCAAGATGCCAAAGCTTGACTGGACGTCGGAGACAGCAGTAGTGAAGCAGAGCATGGGAGTACTTGTTGCTCTTTTATCGAATTTTGTATATATTATTGTACTTGTGGTGGGATACGTAGCCCTCGGAAGTCTAACTGGATTGACATTATATCTTATAATAAGTGCAGTGTTGACAGCTGTCATTGATACGTTGTTCAGAATATGGCTGAAGAGACGTGGGGTGCAGGTGTTTGAGGCGCTCTAGTGGTATAAATTATAGATAGAAAGAAGTTTCAGAATTAAATATGGCAGAAGTAAATAACTTAGAAACAGACATGAGCAGTCAGCAGAAAGCTGAGCTGGACAAAGAGAAAAGAAAAGAAGATAAGAAAGTGGAAAAAAGAGCGAAAAAGCTGCATTACAGAGAACTCAATGAGCCGCCAAAGCTCACGGTGCTTGAGGAGGTAGGAAATGCTGTTACCCACGGAATAGGAGCAGGGCTTGCCATAGCCGGCTTTGTCCTTCTTCTCCTGAAGTCAGACACGGGGCTCAAAGTGATGGCATCGTGTTTTTATGGAATATCACTGATACTGATGTTTCTCATGAGCTGCCTGTATCACTCATACAAATCAGGACTTGCGGTGAAGAGACTTTGGAGAAGATTTGATTATTCTTCTATATACCTGTTGATAGGTGGAACATTTGCTCCGCTGTACCTTGTGTACTGGGGAAATGTGCTTGGAATAGTGTTGTTCTGCGTGCAGTGGGCACTTATCATAGCGGGAATTACAATCATATGTGTATTTGGTCCGGGAAGGTTCAGACCGATACACTACACGCTGTACTTCGTCATCGGATGGAGTGCCATCATGTTCATTCCGGGCTGGTTCAGAAATGACAAGCCACTTCTGGGATGGATCGTGGGCGGAGGTGTTGTCTATACGCTCGGCATGATTCCATTTGTGAAGGACACCAAGGGGGCGCACTTTATCTGGCATATCTTTGTGATGCTGGGAGCGGCGCTGCACTGGTTTGGAATGTACCTTTATGTGTATTGAGGACGGACGAAAAACTGCTCTCCAGACATAATAAGCCGTGTGCCTGTATTCTGAATCACACTAATCTTCCGTAACTTCAGCTTGCTTATATTTGCACTGCGCTCTGCGCACGATAAGGGCGTTTGTGCGCGCCGCTCCGGCAATAAGCGCTGAAGTTCAGTCGATTACGCTATCGATTCAGAATACAGGCACGCGGCTTATTATAATATCTGGAGAGCAGTTTTTCTGTTACCGATAGCAGTTTATATGTATGCAATCACATTTGCCTAGCCTTACTTTGGCTGGCTTCCATATGCACTCGGCTCTGACTGCGATAAGGGCGTTTGCAGTTTTATTTTTTTACCTGAAAACGGCTGGGCATTGCCCAAACAGGAGAGTAGTTTATTCTGGTTGGTTGATCTGGCGGATTATTCTGCAAGGATTTCCTACGGCTACACAGTTGGCGGGTATGTCTTTGGTTACGACGCTTCCGGCGCCAATGACGGATCCATCGCCTATGGTGACGCCGGGGAGGATGATGACTCCGCCGCCTATCCAGCAGCCACTTCCGATCTTTACAGGGAGAGCGTAGGTGCGGCAGAAGTATTCTCCGCTCTCGGGATTCCAGTTTGGCGTGAGCCTGTCTGCAAGTTCCACCGGGTGGGTGGCAGTGTAGATCTGCACGTTGGAGGCGATCAGTACATTGTCGCCGATATCGATTCTGTTACAGTCCACAAATGTACAATTCATGTTGACGGATACATTTGTTCCTATATGTATATTCCTTCCGTAATCACATATGAATGGGAGTCCAACCGATACGTTGTTCCCCATACTTCCAAACAGCTCTTTTAGAATTGCTGTTTTTTCTTTTTTCTGGTCGTAGGCAAGAGCGTTGTACTGTGCCAGGAGTTTTCGTGCAGTGTTTTTATATTCAAGAAAGATCTCATCGTGGCAGTCATACCACTTACCTGCCATGCATTTTTCTAATTCATTCATGGGTGTCACCTCGTCATCTATTTTAATATATGTTTAATCATGGAGAGTTTATTCAAACCAATTTTAATAAAATTAAGTATACTCGTATTATGTAAATTTTGTTATATGTATTGGATTAATATTATAAAAAGTTTGATATTTACCTGGTGTTTTTCTGTATTCCAGGGGAGAATAGAGCATTTTTATGGAAACGTTGTCAAAATATGCTTGCTGTGCTGAAAAGGTACAAGTTTTCTCATAATTTAAATAGAATGATGTGAAAATGGATAAATGATTTCAAAAACGGACTGAACATGCGTGCTGATTGATGATCATAGTCGTGTATTTTGCTTATATGAAATATACTATTTGCAGTTGATTGCAGCTTTAAAGAATGGTATCTTTTAGTCAGTTATAAACATGATGAGTAAATATTATGAATACAAGGAGAGAATTCTATGGACAGAGTAGAGAAAATGCTTGGCAGAATGAAAGCCGGCAAATTATACAGATGTGTGGACTGGGATCCGGAGGGTAAGGCAAAGAATCTGGTTGATAAGTTCAACGGTGCTCCGAGGTCTGAGACAATGACAAGAACCGGAGAGTATCTTGGGAAATTATTCGCACACATGGGAAAGGAGTGCTACATAGAGCCGCCATTTTACTGCGACTATGGAACGAATATACATGTGGGAGACTATTTCTATGCAAATACAGGGCTGATAGTTCTGGATCAGTGTGATGTTATCATTGGAGATCATGCATTTCTGGGACCAAGGGTCAATATATACTGTGCATGTCATCCGATAGATGCGATGATCAGAAATGCCGGTGTGGAGCTTGGCAAGCCGGTTACAATAGGCGATAATGTATGGATCGGAGGCAACACTGTCATAAATCCGGGTGTGACCATAGGTTCAAATGTTGTCATCGGATCAGGTTCGGTTATCACAAAGGATATTCCTGATGGTGTGATAGCTGCTGGAAATCCATGTAAAGTCATAAGACCGATAACAGAAAAAGACAGGGAATACTGGCTTGAACAGGTAAAGGAATTTGAGAAAGACACAGGCGAGCAGGTGCTGTAGTGGGGACGCTTCTTTTGTCACAAGGAGTGTCCCCTGGATTGGATTTATAGGACAGAGGGACACTCCTTGTGACAAAAGAAGCGTCCCTGGAGAGGACATATGGTAAATTACAGATTTACGTTCAGCTATGATGGTACACGTTATCACGGCTGGGAGAGCAAGACAAATGCGGATACAGTGGAAGGACGCATAGAGGCAGTCCTCACAAGGATGGTCGATGCAAAGGTCGATATACATGGTGCAGGCAGGACTGATGCGGGGGTTCATGCCAGAGCCATGGTGGCGAGCGGAAGGCTTGAGACAGATAAGATTCCTGAAGAGATAAGGGATTATCTGAACAGGTATCTGCCTGCGGATATCTGTGCACTTGATGTTGCTGTGGCCGGGGACAGGTTTCATGCAAGGCTGAATGCAACCGGTAAAATCTACGAATACACGCTGTATGTGGGAGCCGGGAAGCCTGTATTTGACAGAAACTATGTGTGGTGTGTACCTCAGGGAGCCGGGCTCGATGTGGAAGCCATGAAGCGTGCGGCATCATATCTGGTGGGAAAACAGGATTTTAAGTCATTTTGTGGCAACAATAAAATGAAGAAGTCCACGATCAGAACCATATACGATGTGGATATAGTGAAGGAGGGAAACTATATCCGTATGAGATTCCATGGAAATGGCTTTTTGCAGAACATGGTGAGGATACTGACCGGAACACTGGTAGAGGTTGGATATGGGAATATGAGTGCGGAGCATATCCCTGAGATCATAGCCGGGATGGATAGGCAGCTGGCGGGGCCTACGGCGCCTCCACATGGACTTTGCCTGATGAAGGTGGAATATGACTGAGTAAAATTAAGAAAATGGGGTTAAAACAGATGATAAAGAAGCTTGGAACAAAGTACAGGATAAAGTGTGTTATTGGAACAGTGATATTTGCGGCAATCGGAATAGCTGGTGTTGCTGCAGCAATGGGGGGAGATGAAGAATCGATATGGATAGGGCTTGGATCCGCGATGTTCCTCGCATTTGCGGCATGGTTTGTATCTCTGGCAATAAGGCAGAGCAACATAAGAGACGTGCTGGATTACTGCAAGAAGAAGCCAAATCCTGAATATGAGATGGAGAGGATAGAGCAGTTTTACAGATCAGGTGCCGCAGTTAATGGTCTCAGATTAAATAACGAGTTCTTCATGTATATCAAGGGTGACACGGTGAATTTTGCCGAAACCAGGGAGCTTATGTGGGTATATAAGCTCATAACCCAGAACAAAGTGTACGGAATCAAGGCGGGTAAGTCTTACCAGATCGAGGTCAGGCTGAATGATGGCAGCGGAATGGCGCTTCCGATGAGGAAGGAGAAGGACTGTGATGACACCCTTGCATACATAGAAAGTGTGGTTCCATACATAATAATAGGATACAACGATGAGATAAATAAGATATATAACCACAATCAGAAGGAGCTGGAGAGGATAGTGGATGAGAGAAGACATCAGTATTTCCAGCAAATTCCGATGAGATAGATATTGACATGCGGTATATCTGTATAAAAAGGATGGTGGCATATGGATATGGCAGATATTGACAGGCACAGCGGGCCGCAGAAGCTGCTGGACATGCCTCAGGGAAAGCCGGAGGATGTGAAAATGCTCGGTCTGTTCATGGATGTCGGAGCCATGATGATACGGAATGGCTCAGAGGTGAAGAGAGTGGAGGATACGCTCAGACGAATGGGTGCTGCTTATGGAGCGGAGCGGATGGATGTATTTGCCATCACATCTACGCTGGTATGTACCATGAATATGTCGGATGGAACTGTGTGCTCCATGACCAGAGGAACAAGAGACGGAACAAAGACTGACTTCTGGAAGCTTGAGAGGATAAATGCCCTGAGCAGAGAGTATTGCAGAGAACCATTTGATATTGATGAATTGAAGGTGCGTATTGAGGAGATAGAGCATGCGGCGGCACCGGGACTGCGAGTGTGCGTTGGAAGCGTGCTGGCGGCGGGAACGCTGGCGGTATTCTTCGGCGGAAGTATACTTGATGGCGTGGTTGCTGCGGTATTTGCCGTGGGTATATGGCTGATGCAGATGTATTTTGCCCCTATATGTACCAACAACATACTGTTTAATTTCCTGAGTTCATTTGTCACGGGTGTATTGATAGGACTGGCGGGGCACGTGCTTCCAATACATGCGGACAAGGTCATGATAGGAGATATAATGCTGCTGATCCCGGGACTGGCACTGACAAATGCTGTGAAGGACATGTTTGTCGGTGATACGATAACGGGAAGTCTGAGGCTGGTTGAATCCGTTCTGTGGGCGGCAGGTATAGCCTGTGGCTTCGCACTTGCGGTATTTATATGCAGATAACAACAGGAGGAATGACGGATGGCTGTACAGATAATCACGGCGCTTCTGGGATCGCTCGGCTTTGCCCTGATGTTCAATCTTGGCAGGCGGAATGTGATACCGGCGGCGGTTAATGGAATGTGCACATGGATAGTATACATTCTGGTCAGAAATATCATAGATGACGTATTTATCCCATCTCTTGCGGCAAGCCTGTGGGCTGCCATATATGCTGAGATAGCGGCAAGGATCATGAAAGCACCGGCAAATCAGTATCTTATAGTCGGGCTCATCCCGCTTCTGCCGGGGGCACCGCTCTACTACACTCTGAGCGCTGCATTTGATTCAGACTGGAAGGCTGCAAGCGAATATGGCAATTCCACAATGCTGTTTGTGCTGGGAATAGCGGTAGGAATAAGCGCAGTCTGTGGATGTGATGATATAATAAGAAGGCTTAAGAACAAAAAGACTGAAGGCTTGAGTAAACAAATATAAGGTGTTATGATACAGGTTAAGTGTTATATTAAGGAGATCGAGGGCTATGTTTGAGAAGTATGGAAAAAAGCTGTTTATATTGCTTGGATGTGATGTAGTATATTTTATTTTGTGGGTTATCCCAGCCATAAGGATTCCTGCTTCATCTGCGATTTTTACCGGACTTGGGCTTATGACCATGACGGCACTCAGCTTTGTTGAGGTTGAGGATGATACATTTGACAGGGTGACAGGAGATGAGAAATGGTTTAAGATAGCATTTCTGGTGGGAGCGGCACTCACGCTTGTGGGAATCATACTCCTGTTGATGTTCTTTAAATTCTAAAATATAGTGTGGATTACAGATCCCTTCCGTATGATTAGGTACATCGTACGGAAGGGATTTTTTCGTCTTAAGAATATCTTAAAGTTCCAGGTAATTGTTTCTTAATGTACACCCGTTTTACAATACATCATGAGCAGGGACATTTCTGAAGTTTAATGTGAAGGGAGGCAGAAAATGTCAGGAAATTCGTGGCGGAAAACTGCGCTGGTCATGTCTGTACTTGCCGTATGCGGCATGTGCGGCTGTGAGAACAGACCCGGCGGTGACGAGGACAGGACAGATTACATATATGGTGATTCCATTGAGGAGGATCATGGCGGAGGACCACTCGGTATAAGGCTTGGTGTTCCTGATAGCTGTGATCTAACATTTGATACCGGTCATTCAAAGCTTTCGGAGATAAGTCTTGTGGATGATGATATACAGGTTGCAAATGTGGACAGGGCGTATACTGTAAGTTTTGGCAGGATGAGGATGGATACGTCAAGAATACAGGACATGGTGGAGAGCGCATTTGACAAAGATCAGGGAATATATTGCCGTGATGACGGCGATGAGAATATGACGAAGGGGGAGATACAGAAGGAGATAGACCTCATAGAGGTGTACAGGCAGCAGGCTCTGGAAGCAGGGCAGCAGGATGTTGCGGATATATATGAGAGTGACATAGCCGAGACGAAGAAGCGGATGAAGGAAGCGCCTGATTCGTATACGGTGGTCGGAGAATATACGACAAATAAGATATACATAGGACAACATGACGGTGAGCAGTACAGCCTGTGGATATCCGGAGATGACACAGCAGATACTTCCGGCAGGGTAAGCATAGTATATGAGCCGGCGGGTGATCAGGAGCAGAAATATCTTGCAGATGTGGACGGTGCAGTGATGACGGAGACCGCCGGGGAAAACTATTTTGGCGGTGATATTGATGACCAGGAAAATAAATGCGGGATAGATGAAAATACAGCGGAGCGTGAAGCCCAGGCATTTCTGGATAGAATGGGGATATCGGGAATGGCAAAATGCGGAAGCCAGGCTGTGGTGAGGTCGTGGCTGGACAGCGGATTTGAAATTATAAAAGCTGAAAAGAATGGGTACATGTTCGAATTTGGAATACAGATCGGCGGAGTGGATGCTGCCTATATAGACCCGACAGGAGTGGATAACCTGAAGAATGAAAATGGCTACGTCATGTACGAGGGTGACAGGATATCCGTATGTGTGGATGACAGCGGAGTGTTTAATGTGAGAGCAACCTTAAGTACGGATACGGATTCATTTGTCAGGGAAAATGTGAATCTTCTGAGCTGGGAAGATATGGTGAATAAGGCGGACGAGAGCATAGCGGAATATTATGAAAAATATCCTACCGCCTATTCAGAGGTGCGGTTTAACAATGTGGAATTTATGTATGTTCCCTGTATACAGGATGGAGAAAATCTTGTGTACATACCGGCATGGGTACTGACCCAGTCTGAAAATAATGACATCTCAGAGGAGCAGGGCGCATACGATAATATAGTGCAGCTTGTGTACATAAACGCAGTGGATGGAAGCTGTGTAGATATAATTGAGACTGCAAAATGTCTTGAGACATGGTACGGAACAGACCCGGAGACTGGGGCAGGAACAAAAACCATATCAAAATAAATGTGCTGATATGGTCAGGTGAAATGTCTAATATATGAATATTTGCGAAATGACAAGGAGGAAAATAATCATGGGAAAGAGAGCGACAAGAATAGCGGCATGTGTGTTGGCAGGAGTGATGGCGATGCAGATGACAGGATGTGGAAATAAAAAGGTTGATTATACATTGGATGGGGAGTCGTCAGACGAAAGCGGCAGCAGTGATGATAATGGTAAAAGCACTCTGGTAAAGACTCTTGGAGTGCCGGATAAGTGTGATGAGACATTTGACGTTGGCAAATCCGGACTGTCAGAGATCCGTTGTACAGCTGATCCTATAGATGTTCCGGACTCTGAACAGATGAAAAAAGTATATTATACAACGGCAAAGCTTGACTCTGAGCGTATTCAGAGTATCGTTGAAGGGCTGCTCGACAGATCCAAGGGCATATATGTGCGAAAGGACGGCGTGTCCACCAAGGATGAGCTGAAGAGCATGATAGAGAACACGAAGAAGTTCAAGGAGGAGGCGAAGAGTCAGGGCGACGACACATCTGATGCATGGTATGACTCACAGATAGAGAGTTATGAAAAGCAGATGGCTGAAGCTCCGGACACTCTGCCACCGCTTGAAAATTATGACGACCCATACGGCGCTTACACAGGAAAGTATGGCGACAAGGATTATACTGTTGCAATCGCAAAGTACAGCGGTAATGATGATGTGGACGCTGGAATGTACATGGCATTCAGTCAGGCCGAGACGGAGGAGAACAAACTTCTGGATGGTGTGAGCGGTGCTACTTATACATATGTAACCGGTGTCAGCAATGCCACAGATGTTGATGTTACCAATATGACAAATGAATGCAGGATTACAGAAAATGATGCTATTTCCCAGGCAATGAACTTCCTTTCAGGCGTAGGGATAGATGGCATGGAGTGCACAGATGTGGAGCCACTTGTAAGAATATGGGCTGCAGAAAATGGTGATGTGAAAAAGAGTGAGGTAAATGGATATTATGTATCTATGAGCCGTACAATAAATGGCGTTCCAATAAGATCAGACGAGCTTTATAATGTTGATAACCTTCAGAACCAGAACGGATATATGTACGATACAAATGATATTGCACACGTATGTGTAAATGATGAAGGCATCGTGTATATGTATACATCATTGTATTCGGATTCGGCCTCATTTAAAGATGAGGATGTTGATATCCTGAACTGGAACGATATGATCTCAAAGGCAAATGAGAGCATTGCTGCATATTATGAGAAATATCAGACAAGATATGGCAGGATTGATTTCAATAAGGCAGAGCTCAGATATGTGGCTGCTGTGGACGATTCCGGCAAGAAGTGCTTTATCCCGGCATGGGTATTTACACAGAGCGAGGAGCTCAGAGGCGGAGATACATCAGCTGAAATCTCCCAGATCATCTGTATCAATGCAATTGACGGAAGCTATATAGATCTGGTGGAGAATGCCAAGAAGATGAAGCTGTGGCAGGATTTTTAGATGAAATGTTACATCTAAGATCAGCCGGATTTTGCTGATGATGCCGATTACATGAGGGTATGTTAGATTCCAATTAAAATTTAACTAAATGTGAAAGTGATAAAAACCACAGGCAGTCAGTTGATTTTTGAGATAAGCTCATTAACAACTTGATTGCCTGTGGTTTTATTAATAATATTTCTTTTGAATATAGTTTATTCTACAGGTGAAGGACTCTGTCCTTTATTTCCTGGGTACGTCCCTGATTCCAGAACTGTGTTCCGATATAACCGCAGGTACGCCTTGCAACGAATAGAGTGTTCTGGTCGCGGTTGCCACAGTTAGGGCACTCCCACACCAGTTTGCCGTAGTCGTCTGTCACGATCTTGATCTCGCCATCATAGCCGCACTTTTCACAGTAGTCGCTCTTGGTGTTGAGCTCGGCGTAGAGAATGTTGTCGTATATGAATCGCATAACTTCCAGGACTGCATCAATGTTGTTCTGAAGGTTAGGAACTTCTACATAACTGATGGCACCGCCCGGTGACAGCTTCTGGAACTCTGACTCGAATTTCAATTTGCTGAAGGCATCAATTTGCTCAGTTACGTGTACATGATAGCTGTTGGTTATATAATTCTTATCTGTAACGCCAGGGATGATTCCGAATCGTTTCTGCAGGTTCTTAGCGAACTTGTATGTGGTTGATTCCATTGGAGTTCCGTATACAGAGTAGCTTATATTCTCAGCGGCCTTCCACTCAGCGCATTTGTCGTTGAGCTTCTGCATTACAGCGAGCGCAAATTTCTTGCCTTCCTCTGAGGTGTGAGTCTTGCCAATCATGCGGACACACATCTCGCAGAGACCTGCATAGCCCAGAGAGATGGTTGAGTAGCCGCCAAAGAGCAGCTTGTCGATCTTCTCACCTTTCTTAAGTCTTGCCAGTGCGCCATGCTGCCACAGGATAGGGGCAACATCTGAGATAGTGCCGAGAAGACGCTCATGTCTGCAACGGAGTGCCTTATGGCACAGTTCCAGACGTTCCTCAAGGATCTCCCAGAACTTATCCATATCTCCATCTGATGAACATGCCACATCAACAAGATTGATGGTCACGACACCCTGGTTAAAACGTCCGTAATATTTGCGGGATCCATCAGGATTCCTGATGCCGTCCTCCTTTGTAGGAAATGATCTGCAGCCCATGCATGGATATACATCGCCATCCTTCATCTCTCTCATGACTTTGGCGGAGATATAGTCAGGAACCATACGCTTTGCGGTGCATTTTGCGGCGAGTTCGGTCAGATACCAGTACTTGGAATCTGTGGTGATGTTGTCCTCGTCCAGAACATATATGAGCTTAGGAAATGCCGGAGTGATCCAGATTCCCTTCTCGTTCTTAACTCCTTTGATCCTCTGATTCAGGACCTCTTCTATGATGAGTGCCAGGTCATCCCTTGTCTGTCCCTCAGGGACCTCATCCAGGTACATGAACATGGTGACAAATGGTGCCTGTCCGTTACATGTCATCAGGGTGATGAGCTGGTACTGTATAGTCTGTATTCCGCTTCTGACCTCGTTCAGAAGTCTCTTCTCTGTTATCTTGTCGATAATGGAATCATCCAGGGATTCGCCACAGTCTTTGCGCTCCTCGATGACCTGTGCGCGGAGCTTTTTTCTGCTAACATCCACAAATGGTGCCAGATGGGACAGGGTAAATGTCTGTCCGCCGTACTGGTTGCTGGCAACCTGTGCCACAATCTGCGTGGTGACGTTGCATGCTGTGAAGAAACTGTGCGGCTTCTCGATCATGGTCTCACTGATAACTGTTCCGTTCTGCAGCATATCCTCAAGGTTGATGAGATCGCAGTTGTGCTCCTTCTGAGCATAGTAGTCAGAATCATGGAAATGTATGATTCCGGCTTCATGAGCCTCCACGATATCCTCTGGCAGAAGCATTCTCTTGGTAAGATCCTTGGACACCTCACCGGCCATGTAGTCACGCTGGGTTGAGTTGATAACCGGATTCTTGTTGGAATTCTCCTGATTGACTTCCTCGTTCATATGGTCTATGAGCGCAAGGATTCCGTTGTCCGTGGTGTTGGACTTACGGGCGAGCTCTCTCTTATAACGGTAACGCACATACTTCTGTGCGACCTCATATCCTCTCATCTCCATGATGCCGGTCTCGACCATATCCTGAATGTCCTCCACGTGTACTGCGTGGGACATTGACTCTATCTGCTTTTCCAGGTTGTCTGCGATGGCGTGAACCTGATATTCGTTAAGCTGGTGGAGCTTGTCAACCTCGTTGTTGGCAGCCTTGATGGCATTCTCTATCTTAGACAGATCAAATGTCACCTCTTCTCCATTCCTTTTGATTACATGTACGTGTGCTTTTAGTTCCTCTGACACAGCAATAGCCTCCCTCTTCCAATTCAATGGTAAATTTAATCGTAATATTCCAATCATTCAAGTTAACTGAAATCAGGCCAATCAGGTCTGGTTCGACGTAATATAGTAGATGCGGCTGCCTGTGCCGCATGGAATTATTTATAAAGAAAAAATATGCAATAATTATTGTGAACACAATATATTTGGTGGGAATAATGTGAAGCACCCACTAGATATTGTGCTCTGTTATTATAGCCATCACAAATAACATTGTAAAGATGAAAAATGTGCTTTTACACAATAAAAATCCCGTGAGGCGCATAAACCTTGACAAATTTTGAGAAAAAATTTTTGAGGGCTTCCAAAGCCTTGACAAGCAACCATAAAAAGTGATACACACTTATATGAATACAATTTCTAAAAGGTATTAATATAAATATCAAGGAGATAAAAAAATGCAGGAATTAAAGCCAATCAAAGAAGGTAAGGTACGTGAGATTTATGACAATGGAGACAGCCTGATCATGGTAGCTACAGATCGTATAAGCTGCTTCGATGTCATCCTCGACAATGTAATTTCCAAGAAGGGAACAGTTCTGACACAGATGTCAAAGTTCTGGTTTGACATGACACAGGACATTCTTCCTAACCACATGATCTCAGTTGATGTAAAGGATATGCCTGAGTTCTTCCAGCAGGAGAAGTTCGACGGCAACAGCATGATGTGCAGAAAGCTTGAGATGCTTCCAATCGAGTGTATCGTTCGTGGATACATCACAGGAAGTGGCTGGGCAAGCTACAAGGAGAATGGCACAGTATGTGGAATCAAGCTCCCAGAGGGATTAAAGGAGTCTGATAAGCTTCCTGAGCCTATCTACACACCATCAACAAAGGCCGAGATTGGCGATCACGATGAGAATATATCATATGAGCAGAGCATTGCTCACCTTGAGAAGTACTTCCCTGGCAAGGGCGAGGAGTACGCTTCAAAGCTCAAGGAGTACACCATCACACTCTACAAGAAGTGTGCAGAGTACGCACTTACAAGAGGAATCATCATTGCAGATACAAAGTTTGAGTTTGGTCTCGATGAGAACGGAAACATTGTTCTCGGCGATGAGATGCT
>OQVU01000637.1_pt1 | contig 13383 bp, 9 predicted proteins | sample 1691611 | NCBI WGS metagenome assembly OQVU01 (sample SAMN03418272, study PRJEB22391) | human gut metagenome | biome: human-gut; feature: organic feature; material: feces | host: Homo sapiens | place: Tanzania | collected 2013-01
CTCCTACCCTCATCTCATCCAAGCCCTTTTCAACGGAAACTGGTTCGGGCCTCCAGCGCCTGTTACGGCGCCTTCACCCTGGACAAGGGTAGATCACTAGGTTTCGCGTCTGCTCAGCCCGACTGAACGCCCTGTTCAGACTCGCTCTCGCTGCGGCTCCGCCCCTGAAGGGCTTAGCCTCGCCGGACTGACGCAACTCGTAGGCTCATTATGCAAAAGGCACGCCGTCACACCGTCCCCGGTGCTCCGACCGCTTGCAAGCGCACGGTTTCAGGTTCTCTTTCACTCCCCTTCCCGGGGTGCTTCCCACCTTTCCCTCACGGTACTGGTCCGCTATCGGTCTTCGGCAGTCTTTAGCCTTGCGGGATGGTCCCCGCGGGTTCGGACAGGATTCCACGTGCCCCGCCCTACTCAGGTGCCGGCTATGACATCCGCACGTTGCCCGTACGGGGGTGTCACCCTCTGCGCCCACACTTTCCAGAATGTTCCGGTTGGTGCGGATGTCAATGTCGCCGGTCCTACAACCCCGGACTGTCCGTGAACAGTCCGGTTTAGGCTCTTCCCTCTTCGATCGCCACTACTAGGGGAATCGACTCTTTCTTTCTCCTCCTCCGGGTACTAAGATGTTTCAGTTCCCCGGGTTCGCCCCAGACACAGTCTGGTGCACGGCCTTCAGCCGTGCGGGTTGCCCCATTCGGACACGTCCGGATCAAGCCCCGTTTGCGGGTCCCCGGACCTTTTCGCAGCTTACCGCGTCCTTCTTCGCCTGCCGAAGCCAAGGCATCCTCCGTGCGCTCTGACTTCTCTTCCTCTGTGAATCTTTCGTTGTTGTGAAATTGTATCAACCTATTCTATCTCTATTTCGGCTAATCATTTTTTCTTTTCACTTACCTCGTTGTAATCTCTCAGTATTGTCAATGAACTTAATTTTGTACCGCTTCTTCCGAAACGGGCTGCAAAGATACGCACTTTTTCTTTACCTCCAAATTTTTTTTGACATTTTTTATAAAATTTTTCGATGAGTGGGGATTTTCACCTTAATATAGTATATTTGTTTTTTGTCGGTGCGCTTCGACAGGCTCAGCGACCGACACCGGACCCTGAGCCTATCGAGGGGGCCGGACGGAATGACAAGAAAGAAATGAAAACAAAATAACGATCAATGGAAGAAAAAAGAAATGCTTTACCGGAGAACGCTCAAAGGAAGCTGGCACCGGGCGAGGAGTACAAGCCGCTCTTGGGGGCGGAGAGGAAATGGGCGGAAGTCACGCCATATTCAGTGACCCTTGGATTGCTGATGGTGGTCATCTTCTCCGCGGCGGCGGCCTATCTGGGGCTGCGCGTGGGACAGGTGTTCGAGGCGGCGATCCCGATCGCGATCATCGCGGTGGGTCTGACAAGCGCACTCGGCAAGAAGGAAGGTCTGGGACAGAACGTCATCATCCAGTCGATCGGAGGCTGCTCCGGAGCTGTGGTGGCGGGCGCTATATTCACACTTCCTGCCATCTACATTCTTGGAGTTGATGTCAACTTTATGCAGATGTTCCTCTCGTCGCTGCTCGGCGGTGTTTTAGGAATATTGTTCCTCATCCCTTTCCGGAAATATTTCGTGAAAGAGATGCACGGGAAATATCCTTTCCCTGAGGCCACGGCCACGACACAGATCCTCGTTAGCGGCGAAGGCGGCGGCAAGGGAGCTGGAACGCTTCTGGTGAGCGGTCTCATCGGAGGTCTTTATGACTTCATTGTCAGCACTTTCGGTGCGTGGGCGGATACGGTCAGCACCACCGTGATGGGATTCGGACAGACAATCGCTGACAAGGCGAAGGTCGTTCTGAAACTGAACACCGGAGCGGCTGTGCTGGGCCTCGGCTACATCGTGGGCCTGAAATATGCCTTCATCATCTGCTGCGGCAGTTTCCTGGTGTGGCTGGTGATCATCCCGTTGATGAACCTCATCTGGGGCGGACAGGTGATTGATCTTATGAACACCGGAGTGACAATGACAATCGGGGAGATGAGCCCTGACCAGATATTCAAGGATTATGCAAGGCACATCGGCATCGGTGGCATCGCGACCGCCGGAATCATCGGCATCATCAAGTCGTTCGGTGTGATCAAGTCGGCTGTGGGACTGGCTGTCGGCGAGTTCGGCAAGAAGGGAGGAAAGGTTGAGAACACCGAGAGGACACAGGAGGATATTCCTATGAAAACCATTGTGTTCGGCATTGTGCTGACGCTGTTGGCTGTGTTCGCTTTCTTCGCGTTCGGAGGAGTTGTGAACAACATCTGGCAGGCAGTTGTCGGGCTGCTGATCGTGGCGATCATCTCGTTCCTGTTCACTACCGTGGCGGCCAACGCCATCGCCATCGTGGGAACAAACCCAGTGAGCGGAATGACACTTATGACGCTTATCATCGCCGCGCTTATCCTTGTGGCTGTGGGACTTAAGGGCAACGCCGGTATGGCCGCGGCCTTGATCATCGGTGGGGTTGTCTGCACGGCGCTTTCGGTGGCGGGTTCATTCATCACCGACCTCAAAATCGGTTACTGGATCGGAAGCACGCCAAAGAAGCAGGAAGGCTGGAAGTTCGTGGGTGTGGCTGTCGCGGCGGCGACAGTCTGCGGCGTGATGCTCGTGCTGAACAAGACCTACGGATTCGTCGGCGACCAGGCTCTCGTGGCTCCTCAGGCCAACGCGATGGCGGCGGTGATCCAGCCGATGATGAACGGCGGAGGCGCTCCGTGGCTGCTTTACGGAATCGGTGCGGTGCTGGCCATCGTGCTGACTTTCTTCAAGATACCGGCATTGGCGTTCGCGCTTGGAATGTTCATTCCTATCGATCTTAACCTGCCGTTGCTGGTCGGCGGCGCGATCTCCTGGTACGTGAGCACACGCTCGAAGGACAAGGCTCTGAACGAGGCGCGTCTGAACAAGGGTACGCTGATCGCTTCGGGATTCATCGCCGGCGGCGCGTTGATGGGTGTCGTGAGCGCGCTGCTGAAGTTCTTCAACGTGGATTGGTTCATGGCGGGATGGAACGCGCAGTATGGCGAGGCCATAGCGATCATTCCGTTCATCGGGATCATCGCCTACACGGTGATCGCTTCTTTGAGGGCTAAGGAATAAACAAACGGCCACTGAGCCTGCCGAAGTGCCGTTATGGAAGTCGCTTCGACAGGCTCGGCGACCAGAAAATAACAAGAACGATGGAAAAAGTTTTGGACAGGTTCCTGAGGTACGTCAGCGTTGACACTCAGTCGAACGAGGAATCAGAGAGCCAGCCTTCGGCGGAAAAAGAGCTCAATCTGCTGCGGATGCTGCGCGACGAGCTTCAGGCTCTCGGAGTGGAAGCCACTCTGGATGAATATGGTTACGTGATGGGGTCGATCCCTTCGAACATCGAGGCGAAAGTGCCGGCGATCGGCTTCATCGCCCACGTGGACACCGCTCCGGACGCATCAGGCGCGGACATCAAACCTCAGATAATCAATGAATATGACGGCGGGGATATTCCTTTAAAAGGTGTGCCGGGCCTGGCGCTGAAGCCTTCGGAGTTCCCTGAGATGCTTCACTACGTGGGTCAGACGCTGATCACCACGGACGGAACCACGCTGCTTGGCGCGGACGACAAGGCCGGTGTGGCGGAGATTATGGACGCGGTGCAGTACATCGTGGAGCATCCTGAGTTCAAGCACGGTGAGATCAAGATCGGGTTCACGCCGGACGAGGAGATCGGACGCGGTGTCGTGAAGTTCGATGTCAAGAAGTTCGGGGCTGAATATGCCTACACGATGGATGGCGGCGAGATCGGAGAGCTGGAGTTCGAGAATTTCAACGCGGCTTCGGCGAAGATACATATTCAAGGAAGGAATGTGCATCCTGGCTACGCCAAGGGCAAGATGAAGAACGCCATTCTGATCGCGACTGAACTGAACGGGCTGCTGCCGGTCCAGCAGAGACCTGAATATACCGAAGGGTACGAAGGGTTCTTCCATATCGTCGGGTTCAACGGAACGGTCGAGGAGGCTGACATCACCTACATCATCCGTGACCACGACCGCAAGGAGTTCGAGAGCAAGAAGGCTATTATGCAGAAGTGCGTGGACTTCATCAATGTAAAGTACGGTGAGGGCACGGCCACAGCTGTGATCAAGGATCAGTACTACAATATGCGCGAGCAGGTTGAGCCGCACTATCACGTTGTCGAGAAAGCCGTGAAGGCTATGGAGATGGCCGGAATCAAGCCTAAGATCCAGCCGATCCGTGGCGGTACCGACGGGGCTAACCTCAGTTTCAAGGGCTTGCCTTGCCCGAACATCTTCGCCGGCGGCCTGAACTTCCACGGCAAGATGGAGTTCGTTCCTCTCCAGAGCATCGAGAAGGCCTCTCAGGTCATCCTCAACATCATCTCGCTCTACGCGGAGTAATATTTCGTTATATCAAAGCCCCGGGCGCTTCGACTGGCTCAGCGTCCGGGGCTTCAGGCTGAAATCTGGGACAAATCACGGCCAATGGCACGGATTTGTTCCAGAATTTGGTTTAAGCGGGCTTCTGAAGGCTTCTTGGCGCCACTGATATACTGGGCAAAGAGGCTTTGGGATATTCCCAGACGGCGGGCTATGGCAGAAGCGTTAAGCTCGGGGTGCTCAATAAATATCCTATAAAGGATTGTCTGGTCTTTCTTGTCGAAAAAACTTTCAAAGCAAAGATCCTCGTCCAATTCCGGCCAATGGATCCCGTCCGCGTCAGACACGAAATTACACCGCTGTTCCTCTGTGGCATATTTCAACCTCGGATAGTCAGAGAAACGCTCTTTCGCCTCCCTTCCATCCTCTGTACGAATCCACACAGCGGAATCAGTCAACCATATTTCTGTCACATTAATCATTTATCACTCAATTTATTGAAGAAGCAGTTCCAATGTTCCGCGATCACTTCCACATTCTCCTCTATCACGGCTTCGACCATTTTCAGCTCCGTTGGCTTCAGGCCATTGTTTTCTATCAGACTAACAGGGAATATAGTAAACTTGGCACTGATGTTACCTTTCACAACGTGTACGTGAATAGGCCAGTGATCATTGGCATAGAACATAAATCTGAAGCCAAAGAAGTAGAATATTGTCGGCATCCTCTAATCGTTTTCTCACCGACAAATATAGGTAATAATTTTATAACCTACAAATATATTTCACAAAACAAGGCGGACCTTCGACAAGCTCAGGGACCGCCTTGATTTTGGTCGCTGAGCCTGTCGAAGCGACGAGGGAGGCTCAGGGAGACCGTCGGGATATTCAAAGAAAGGTTATTTGATGACACCGAGTTCCTTGCCGACTTTGATGAAGGCGGCGATGGCTTTGTCGAGGTGCTCGCGCTTGTGGGCGGCTGAGAGCTGGACGCGGATGCGGGCCTGGCCCTTAGGGACAACCGGATAGTAGAAGCCGGTCACGAATATTCCTTCCTCGGCCATCTTGGCGGCGAACTTCTGGGACAGAGGAGCATCGTAGAGCATCACGGCGCAGATGGCGCTCTGGGTCGGCTTGATGTCGAAGCCGGCGGCAAGCATCTTGTCACGGAAGTAAGCCACATTCTCCTGCTGACGGTCGTGAAGCTCGTTGCTTTCCTTGAGCATCTTGAACATCTCGATGCCGGCGGCCACGATCATAGGCGGCAGAGAGTTGGAGAAGAGGTACGGACGGGAGCGCTGGCGGAGCATATCGATGATCTCCTTGCGGCCTGTGGTGAATCCGCCGACGGTGCCACCGAACGCCTTGCCGAGGGTGCCTGTGAATATGTCAATGCGGCCATAGCAGTCATATTGCTCCGCGACTCCGTGGCCGGTCTTGCCGACAACGCCGGCGGAATGGCTCTCATCAACCATCACGAGGGCGTCATACTTCTCGGCCAGCTCGCAAATCTTGTCCATCGGAGCGACGTTGCCATCCATTGAGAAGACTCCATCGGTGCAGATGATGCGGAACCTCTGGGCCTGAGCCTCCTGGAGGCAGCGCTCAAGGTCGGCCATATCAGCGTTGGCGTAACGGTAACGGACAGCCTTGCAAAGACGCACTCCGTCGATGATGGAGGCGTGGTTCAGGGAATCTGAGATGATGGCGTCGTCAGCCGTGAGCAGAGGCTCGAACACCCCACCGTTGGCATCGAAGCATGATGCGTAGAGGATGGTGTCCTCTGTGTGGAAGAAGTCGGAGATGGCAGCCTCAAGCTCCTTGTGAAGATCCTGGGTTCCGCAGATGAAACGGACAGAGGACATTCCGAATCCCCTCTCGTCCATAGCCTTCTTGGCCGCCTCGATGAGCCTCGGGGAATCAGCCAAACCTAAATAGTTGTTGGCGCAGAAGTTAAGAGCCTTGCTGCCGTCCTGGAGAGTGATCTCGGCGGACTGGGCGGAGGCGATGTTTCTCTCGTTCTTGTAGAGTCCGGCTTCCTTGATGGAGGCAAGCTCTGCCTGTAGATGTTCCTGGAATTTTCCGTACATATTGATAAAATTTTAAAACGTTTCGATTTCGCACTGACAAATATATTAATTTTTGACAAAATCGATAATATTTTATCATAAATAAGGGCTCTTGTCAGAAAATAATGTAAATTTGTACTTGCTAATTTAGCAATAAACAAGCGATCCGCAATGAAAAATGTACTAGTGATAGGTTCGACCGGACAGATCGGTTCGGAGCTGACAATGAAAATCAGGAATATGTACCCGGATGGCAACGTTGTCGCCGGCTACATCAAAGGTGCTGAGCCAAAGGGGGTTCTGCTTGAGAGCGGTCCCGCCGAGGAGGCTGATGTCTGCAATGGTGAACAGCTTCTGGGCATCGTGAAGAAGTACAACATCGACACAATCTACAATCTCGCCGCCCTGCTCTCGGCTGTCGCGGAAAGGAAGCCGCAGCTGGCATGGCACATCCAGATAGACGGACTCATGAATATTCTTGAGATCGCCCGCGAGAACAATGTCGCTGTGTTCACACCATCCTCGATCGGTTCGTTCGGCCCTGAGACTCCGCATCAGAACACTCCTCAGGACACGCTCCAGAGGCCTCGTTCGATGTACGGCGTGACCAAGGTGGCCACCGAGTTGCTGAGTGACTACTATCACACCAAATACGGTGTGGACACCCGTTCGGTAAGGTTCCCTGGACTTATCTCCAATGTGACACTTCCTGGAGGCGGCACGACAGACTATGCCGTTGAGATCTACTATGCGGCAGTAAAAGGCGAAGAGTTTGTCTGCCCTATCGCGGCCGGGACATTCATGGACATGATGTACATGCCTGACGCGCTGAAGGCCGCCGTGGACATCATGAACGCGGATCCTTCCAAGCTGAAACACCGCAACTCGTTCAACATCGCCTCCATGAGCTTTGATCCGGAGATTATCTACCACAAGATTCAGGAACATATTCCTGGATTCAAGATGCGCTATGAGGTGGATCCGGTACGTCAGGCGATCGCTGACTCTTGGCCGGACAAGATGGATGATTCCTGCGCCCGCGAGGAGTGGGGATGGAAACCGTCCTATGATCTGGAGACCATGACCGTGGACATGATCGACGCTCTCAAGAAGAAACTTCTCTAAAAAAGGATTCTATTATAAAGGATCAAGGACTGGCCTTCAGGTCAGTCCTTATTTTTTACCGGCTTTCCGTCCGGCTTTTCTGGCTTTCTGTTTTTCGTAACGAGCCTTGTAGCGTTCAAGCATCCTCTCTTCCTTGGCACGACGTTTCTCCATCGCCTTCAATGTCTTGAGGGTCTTCTGACGCTTCTTCTTCAACGCTTTCTCCTCCTTGGCCTTAGCCTTGGCGGCATCACGGGCGTCAAGTTCAGCCCATCTGGCCTCCTTGGCCGCCTGACGATCTTTTCGCGCCTTCTCTCTCTCGGCCTTTTTGCGTTCTTGCTCAGCCTTCTTTATGGCCGAAGGATCATTGGCCAATGAATCGGCCTTGCTGACCGACAACGAATCTGAAACCACAAGGCTGTCCTTCACGGCAAGACTGTCCTGCCGCGCCAAAGAATCACGGCTGGCAAGGCTGTCTCTCAGAGCCAGACTGTCGGCACGGGCAAGGCTGTCCGCCAAAGCAAGGCTGTCGGCGGCGGCAACGATCCTAAGGCTGTCGGCAATCCTGGCAGCCTCAGCCTTGCGCTCGGCCTCAAGCCTTCTGCGCTCAGCGTTACGGACCCGTTTCAAGGAATCCTGTCTGGCCAGCATCTTATAGACGCTGTTCATGTGGCCCGGGAAGTAGATGTCCGTCTGCGCGAATTCGGCTCTCGGCACATTCTCATAGACTTTCCTCTGGGACTCTCGCGGCTTATATGGCGTGATGTCCTCCGGCCCCTTGGGACGTTTGTCCGGCTGCCAGTCGAATCCCTTCAGAATCTTCTCGTCCTTTTTCATCTGGACGACCGGGTAGGCATCTGTCTTCACGGCATCGAAGTAGTTCAAGTCCTGAATATTACCGTCCTTCAATGTCGCGGTCAACATCTTTGACTCGAACTTGTTGACGGTGGCCAGACTTCCGTTCTCCTCGATGTAGAAGACTCCGGACGCGCCACCCATCGAGTCGAACCGCCTCAACGCACCGGTACTGTCAAAGTATGCCATCATCTCTGTTCCACGGATCTGGTCATAGGACAAGGTGTCCTCCTGCACTATTATAAAGGCATTGGACATCAAGCTGGCGCGGTCAATGGACTGGTTCTTGACAATGACGGTTATACTGTCGGCACTGTACTGCCGCTTGATCTCATTCCAGACAATCGGGTTTTCATACAACCTTATCAAAGAGTCAAGATCCGTGTAGGCAAGAGAGTCGCATGCGACCTGCATGTCGTTACGGAACACCTTGACGTTACGTATGCCATAGATGAAACTGATCTTCGTGGAATCCTTGGGGGCCAAAGAGTCAGCGGAAACATGCAGGGAATCACCCGGCACGGTCAGGGAATCCGTAGGGACGGTAAGGGAATCACCCGGCACGGTAAGGGAATCCGTAGGGACGGTAAGGGAATCCGTAGGCACGGTCAGGGAATCCGGTGATTGCGGATTGGTCACTTCGGCAGGCTCAGTGACCGAAACAGGTTCAGTGACCGCGGAAAGGGTCTTCGCCGCCAGACTGTCGCTTGGAACACGTACAGTGTCGGGCGACGTTTTCAGGGTGTCCGGCAATTGGAACCGTGGAGGAGCATATTCAATGACATCATCCCATGGAGCGGGAAGGCCTTGACGGCCTTTCGTCACAGGATCGCCGATCATCGCGTCACCTGACAGTTTTCCGGATTTCGAGATCGCCTTTCCTCCTGAATTATCACCTGTCTTTCCAGCCGTTGTTCCCGCCGTCTTTCCTGTAGCCGTTCCAGTTGCCTTGCCAGCCGGTTTCCCGGTCGGTTTTCCACCTGCCTTGCCAGCCGGTTTCCCGGTCGGTTTTCCACCTGGCTTGACAGCGGAGGCGCCTCTGTCGGAGGCTCCGGCGGCGTTAGGGTCTTCCTCTTCCCGCTTCTTGCGGGCCTCTTCGGCCGCGGCCTTGGCTGCCTCGTAGGCCTTGCGACGGTACTCCGTGACAGGATCCACGTTTATCTCTTTCAGACGGCTTGCCGAATTGGAAATCTCCGATGAATCCACATCACATTTCGGTATGGAGCGCAGAATCAATGTGTCCGCACCGATGTAAGCTGTATCTCTCTTTTCCCCTTGCTCGCTGATCGCTATCACAGCCGGCTCACGGGTCAACTTTATGAATGACAAGGAATCTATATACTGCACATAACCGGCCACCGCGGCCACATTGCGAGTCGTGTCAAGCAGTTCCACATGGCCAAACATCTCCACATTGTTCGGAACCCGGTAATATACCAAGGTGTCAGCCCATGCCTCCTGGTTCTCGGTAAGAATATGCACGTTCCTGAAGAACGTGAACTTTTCCAAAGTCCGCTCGTAAAAACCGGCCTGAGAAGAAAGCATGTTGTTGTCCCTCCATGCGTTGGTGCCGGTTCCGAAAGTGGCTACGTTCGTGCCTGTGTTGTAGTCCAGATCATCAGTCTTCACGAATATCGAGTCAGTGTACATGTTGACGTTGTTCGTGAAACTGAACGTCTTGAGCTTGGAATAGTAATGGCCGTCATCGCTCTCGATGATCTGGCCGTCCTTGTCGCGCAAGGCACCGCCGTTCCTGAACACGGCCACACTGTCCTTGGTGTTATAGTCCAGGTCAGTGGTACGCAGGGTGTTCCCATCCTTGTCCCTAAGCTGGACCAGCGCGCCTCTGAACTGAGCGAGGTTCTGGTCGATAAGATAGTCGAGGCTCTCGCTGCTGAGCACTGTGTTGTTCTGAATGATCTGGACGTTGCCGAAAGCGTTTATAACATTCTGGTTGACATTCCACAAGGCGGTGTCGCAGATCAGAAGAGTTGAATTGTGCTCGAATCTGGCATGTCCCAAAGCCTTCCTGTAGCTCTGGCCATATTCCTCGACCTGCTGAAGCTCATCACATCCCAGCAGGCGCACAAGACTGTCCTTCTGCTCGGTGTTCTGGGCGAAAAGGCCGAACGAAACCAGCAGAAGGATTAATGAATATGCCAGACGTCTCGCAAGCATCAGTCTTCAGAGAACTTTGAAGCCCAACCCGGACGACGGAACTCGCAGTCCTTGAACATCGGGTCGATGACAATGTGGGTCTCCTTGATCTTGCCGGCGAGGAAGTCATCGATGGCCTTCATCTGCTTGTCTTGACGGACTTGCTCCTGAAGCTGGCTGAAATCCTCCTCAAACGACGCAGTGTGGGCCGGAATGATCTTGTCAACACGGATGATCTTGTAGATGGTCTTTCCAACGACATAGTCTTTGACCTGATCCTGACGGCCATCATTGTCAGTGGACTCCACAGGCTCGGAGATCTCGCCCTCCTTCAAGTCCTTGATGGCCAGATAGTCCTCCGGCTTGAGCTGGTCAATCTCGAAATATGCCGAGCCGGTGTTCGGATCGGACATCTGACCGCCGTTGGTCCTGGTGGCCGGATCCTGTGAGTAGAAGTTCGCCGCCATCTGGAACGTCACGGCGTTATTGTTGATCTCGGTACGGAGGCTGTCCAGAGTCTTGAACGCCTTATCCCTGTCGTCATCAGTGTATTTAGGCTTCATCAGAATGTGGCGGGCGTTGAACATGTCGCCTTTCTTCTCGATGACCTCGATGATGTGGAATCCGTCAGGAGTCTCGACAATCTGCGAGATCACACCCGGCTTCAGAGCCATAGCCGCATCCGAGAACACAGGCCAGAAGATTGACTTCGAGGCCATTCCAAGCTCGCCACCCTTACGGGCGCTGCCTGGATCCTCCGAATATATTCGAGCAAGAGTGGAGAATTTCTCTCCGTTGATGATCCTCTCGCGGAGGTCCAGCAACTTCTCGCGCACGGCCATGTTCGCGGCCTCGCGGTCCGGATAGCGGCAGATTTGGCTGAGCTGGTACTTTATAGGAACTATCGGTAGGTTCTTGGTGTCAACCGTGTCAAGATATTCCTTTACATCATAAGGTGTCATCTCAGGGATCTTCTTCATGATCTCCTGCTGGGCCTGCTGCGTGAGGCTCATGTCCTCGTACTGCTTGCGCCATTCCTGACGGAGGCGGTAGAGAGGCTTGCCGAAATATTCCTCAACCTTGTCCTCGCCGCCGAGGTAGGTCAGCATCCTGTCCGCCTGCTGGGAAAGGCTTCCCTCAACCATGTCCTGATTGACCGTGAGAGAGTCGATCCTGGCCTGCATCAGGAATATCTTCGATTCGAGAATCGATTCCAGCACCTCGCAGCGGACATTCCTGTCTGATGAAAAGCCCTGGGCGCTGCGGTCCTTGACCGCCCCTTCGATGTCGGAGATCATGATCGCCTCGTTGCCGACAACGGCGACGGTCTTGTCAACGTACTTGTATTTCTGGGCAGAAGCCATCGCGCAGGTCGCTGCGAGGGCGAAGATGGTGATTGCTGTTTTCTTTATCATTTCGAATATATTTCAAAATTCTCCTTAACCTTGGCGTCTTCTATCAAGTCCCGTTCCAAACCGGCCAGGAGCTCGTGCTTTCTTCCGCTGATGATGATGTCCTTTATCCTGTCCTCACAGTATTCCACCGGAGCGATCTCCCCGGCCCTCCGGTAATCCACTATGAACGCGACAGAGATGTTGGCATCCCCGTCCGGCATCTCTATGAAGTTGCCGCTACGCTGTGAGAGCATCTGAACATAGTCCACACCGAACTCGGCGGCCAGTTTCACCGCGTCTATCCAGCCATTGGAATAGTCATGGTAACGCTGGGTCGAATTGAAGGCGATGCTGTCAGCGGCCACCACGTCCTCAACCTTGTCCGAAGACATCAGCTTCTTGATCTTCTGAAGATTCGGAGAATCTTTCGGAATATTCATAAAACGGGCTTTGAGGATCGGCCGCTCCAGCTTGAAGGACTCTTTGTGGGAGCCATAATATTCATCAATCTGCTTTTTTGAGACGGTGGTGTCGAGGCGCTCGTTGATGTAGCGCTGCTCGTAGCGGTACCGCAGGAGCGACTGGCGGTAGGCCTCAAGCTCCTTCGAGACATCCTTTTCCTCCTTGGAGAGACGCTGCTGGGCTATGTCGAGGAAAGCCTTGTCCTTCACCCACGAGTTGATGTAGAGGTTCGCAAGGTTCACGCTGTCCTCCGGAGACGTGCCCTTGGGGATCACATCGTCCAGTTCCGAGCGATAGAGTTTATGGTCTCCCAGCCTGGCGACAACCTCCCCGTCGTGAATCAGCGAGGATATTGCCTTGCAGGACGGAAGGGCGGCAACGGCGACGGCCATCATGAATATGCGGAACCTCCTGAGCATCATTGATTAGCGGGAATAGTTAGGGGCCTCCTTGGTGATGGTCACATCGTGTGGGTGGCTCTCAAGGAAGCCGGCGTTGGTGATGCGCACGAACTGGGCGTTCCTGAGTTCCTCGACAGTATGCGCTCCGCAGTAGCCCATTCCGGCCCTGAGTCCGCCGACAAGCTGATAGACAACCTCTGAGACGGTCCCCTTGTAAGGCACCTGGGCCACGATTCCTTCTGGTACGAGCTTCTTGATGTCGGACTCCATGTCCTGGAAATACCTGTCCTTCGAGCCTTGCTCCATCGCTTCGAGGGATCCCATTCCGCGGTAGGACTTGAAGCGGCGGCCGTTCATGATGATTGTCTCGCCTGGGGATTCCTCCGTTCCGGCGAGCAGGGAGCCTGCCATGATGGTGCTGGCACCGGCGGCAAGCGCCTTGACGATGTCTCCTGAATATCTTATACCGCCGTCAGCGATCACAGGCACGCCCGATCGACGCCGGAGCCGACGCAGTCGTCCTCGACACCGC
>OQVU01000639.1_pt1 | contig 13374 bp, 7 predicted proteins | sample 1691611 | NCBI WGS metagenome assembly OQVU01 (sample SAMN03418272, study PRJEB22391) | human gut metagenome | biome: human-gut; feature: organic feature; material: feces | host: Homo sapiens | place: Tanzania | collected 2013-01
ACGCGGGGACGCGTCGCCCCCAGGTTAGCTTGCAATTGGCAAAAAAAAATGCTGAAACACGCAGTTATACTGCACGTTTCAGCATTTTTGTAAAAGCGGGCGTTATTCAAACGCGATTACTTTAAGATCTTATGAACTCGATGTTCGTTCTTATTGTTCACCTCAACGAGGTAAGACCCTGTAGGCAATGCAGAGAGCGAGAGCGTAAGGCATTGCGCGTTGGCCGTAGCCTTCACCTCGTCTAAAAGCATGCCGCCTACGTTGTAGAGGCGGACGATAGTGCCTGCTGCGATGTTACCACGAATGCTCAAAGTGGTAGCATCGTGCGTAATTTTCCAATCATCTACAGTGCTTGTCGTAGTCTTGTTGACGCCTTCCAATATAGAATTAGAAGTAGTGAAACGCAAAGTGTAACCATACGTGCCAGAGGTAGGAACCGCATAGCTTGACAATACGTCAGGACCACAACTACCCGAACCAACGCCACGCTGTGCGTAGTCGAAGTGAGCATATATCGTGCGATCTTCATCATTGTCGGGAAGGGCGAGTTCCCAATTATGATACTTCTCCTTCAATTGTTGGTCGCTCCAGTAAAGCGTAGAGAAGGCTACCTGACCACTGGTTTCAACATTGATCTTATTGCCATGATTGTCAGCAAGGGTCAAGCTACGAAGATCTTGACGATTGCCCATTGATTGTGGACGGAGGTAGTACTCGTTCATGTCCCATACAGTGCTGGTGTAACGACCGAGGAACGAACCCGTGCAGCGGTCTGTATAGTTTTCTAACGGACCACGAGCGTAGTAGCTCACGTTCTTAAATTCACCGGGCAACAGCATCTGCAAGCCCAAACGACGAATAGCATAGCGATAGTCAGTGCTCTTTTGCTGTGGCGTGAACTGCGTCTTGAGGTCGACCGTACCATTCTTATAAATGGTGTAAGTAAACACGTAGTTAACCCAAGAACCCGTACCACGTACCGTTGCCGTAGCCTTTGCATGGTCAGATGAGAGTGATACTGTAGCAGTACGCTTACTGATGCCATTACCTGAATTGTAGTTGGGGTCGTTGCCGTAAGGAGCATCGTTCTCTATCCAACGATAGTTCTCGTAGTCGGGCGCAACATTGTTCTTTACAATGTCTATGCCGTTTTGTTTCCACGTGGTGAGCAATCCCGTACTCGTGTTGAAACTCATCGTCACCTTATCATTGCTCACGGTCGTGATGTTGCCAGAACGTGTGAGCGTAAGTGCTTCGTCTGCAGCAACGGCTGCGATTGTAGGCAGATTGCCGCGTTGCTGAATGGTAAACTGAGCCGCAGCTACGGGATAGTTAGCCTCAGCATAAGCGGTCGCATTCGGTTCAAGCACAGAGAGGTTGAGCAATACTTCCTTGCCCGTAAGGTCTTCATCGGCTGCACTGAGGTCATAAGGAATAGTAACCTTAGCTTCACTGCCCGGCTGAATGTCAGTCAGCGATTGTGAACCCTTGTAGATTACCTTGCCGTCGACTGTCACATTATAGCTCAATGTCTTGTTCTTCAACGAAGTGAAGTCGTAAGCATTAGTCAGTGTGAGCGTACGCGTAGCTGCATCAAACTTATTGAACTTCACGTATTGGTACACCTTCTTTACTTCGTCAAGCTTTGCGCTCCAAGTGCGGTCGGCGTTGATGATACCATTGTTTACGAAGTTGCCTTGGTGAGGCGCAGCGGGATAGTCATAGCCTGTCACGTACTTGTTAAAGCCATTCTGCGTCAATGTGCCGTTCTTTATGTCGGCCGGAGCTACAATCGATTGGTCAACCCAGTCCCAAATGCAACCACCAATGCCATACTTACTACTTTCGATTACGTTCCAATACTCTTGCAAGTTGCCTAAAGAGTTGCCCATGGCGTGGTCGTATTCACACATAAAGTAGGGCTGTTGTGCCCAGTTGCTATTGGCATCGTTGCGAACCGACTTAGTGTTACCCTCAAGATAGGGGTACATAATGCTCCAGAGATCGGTGGCTGTTGACTTGCCTGCATTGGTTGCGCCTTCGTAGTGTACGATACGATTATCAAGCGACTTAACAAGATTGTATTCTGCTTCTTGGTTAGCACCATAGCCGCTCTCGTTGCCAAGGCTCCAGAAGATGACAGAGGGGAAGTTGCGGTCGCGCATGACCATACGACGAGCGCGGTCGAGGTAAGCAGCTCGCCAAGTTTGGTCGGCTGAAATTCCGGTTGACGTACCACTTTGGTAGCCTGTGCCGTGGTCGCCCCAATTCTTATGACATTCAAGGTCGGCCTCGTCCATAGCGTAAAGTCCGTAGTAGTCGAACATAGCATACATCTTGGCCTGACGTGGATAATGGCTGGTGCGCACGGTATTGATGTTGGCCTGCTTCATGAGGGTAACGTCCTTCAACATCGTTTCGACATCAATCGCACGACCACGTGTGGGATGCGTATCTTGGGTGTTAGCCCCCTTGAAGTAGACTTGCTTGCCGTTGATGTAGACGCGGTGGTCGTCTGAGGGGATTTCAATGTGACGGAAACCATATTTCGTAGCGAAAGCCTCTTCTTCTTGGCCGTTAGCATCGAGCTGTGCCAACTCTACGGTGTAGAGGTTGGGGGTCTCAGCTGTCCAAAGTTGTAAGTTAGTAAGGCCTTCGAAGCTGAGGTTCTTGGTCTGTTCAGCATCAGCGCCTTCGGTAAAGTTGAACTTTGCCGTTTGTTCTGCCAACTTTGTACCTTGGGGTGAGAGCAAGCGAACGCGCACTTGCTTCTCCACTACCCCACCGTCACGATTGTTCATCGTTAAGGCCACATTCATTGTGCCAGAAGTGTATTGGTTGGCAGCGTCGAGCGTAGCAGTAATGTAATGATCGCGTAGGTAGGTTTTGGGCGTAGCAAAGAGGTAAACGTCGCGGTGAATACCACTCATGTGCCACATATCTTGTCCTTCGAGGTAAGAACCATCGGTAAAGCGGAACACTTGTACGCTGAGGTTATTCTCGCCCTCATGAACGTAGGGGGTTACGTCAAACTCTGCATCGTTGTTAGCGCCTTGCGTATAGCCCACCTTTTGACCGTTCACCCAAACGTAGGCACCGCTATAGATACCGTCGAAGTGGAGGAAGACGCGATTGTTCTGCCAACCTGTGGGCAAGGTGAAGTTGCGGCGCAGTGAACTAACGGAATTGTAGAGGCCACTCTTCATGCTGATGTAAGGTGGATTGTCTTCAAACGGGTAGTCAACGTTGACGTACCAAGGGTCGCCATAGCCTTTCATCTCAACACACGAGGGCACTTCGATGTCGTTCCAAGCCGATACGTCAACATCATTGCCGTAGAAGTCCGTTTCGCCAGGACGCTGTGCAGGATCCTTGACGAAGTTTATCTTCCACATGCCGTTAAGGCTCATCCAGCGATCGCTCTGTGGGTCGAGCCAAGGTTTGGCGTAACGCGCAGCATCGGCACGCAAGGCGGTGGTGTTGGCATAAGGCATGTAAGTAGCATGGCCCTCTTCCTTGTTGACGGCAAAGATCTTCTGATTTTCCCAATCGTTGAGCACTGGCACGTAAGCGTCAGTATATTCAAGCGTGAAGTAGGTCGTCTCGTCGTCAGCGTCGGGGACCATATACGTGTCGCCCTTGCTATTGGCTGAAAGGTAGTAGGTCGTACCATTGTGGGTATAGGCAATGCGGTAAACGCCCTCTTGGCCGTCGACAGCTACAAATGATACTTGTTGGTTGGAGTTAGAACCGTCTAAGCCGTATTGAAGGGGTACTTTGTTACCATTCAAGCCAGCGTCAATAGCATAGGCATACTTGGCATTGTAAAGTACAGAGGCATAGAGTGTTTGGTTGTTCTTCTGATACTCTACGGTGCGGTATTGCCAGTGTTGGCCATAGGCTCCTTCCTTGTAGTCCTCCGTGCAGAGAACAGCAGCCGAGGCGCGGCTTTCGCCATTGCTCAATACTTGACCATTGCTCTTATTGCGCAATAGGTAGGTGTAGCCCTTTATGGGCATGTTTACCGTATTCGTAGTTGCTTGCAACGTGAAGTGCGTAGCCTCAGCCGTGAGGTCTTGATCCATGTAGATAGAGCCGTCACTGCGAAGCGTCATGGCACGGTCGCCCGTGCTGTTGAGGAATTGGAACACGTCAGTGTCTACCTTCTTTATCAGAAATTGCTGGTTAGAATCGGTAAACTTAGCGTCCCATTGCAGTACGCGGTGTTTCACTTTAGCCGTGGGGGCCATATCGATGCCCATGTCGCAATGGGGATTATAGAAGGCATAAATGCCTTCGTCGGCCATTACGGGCACAATCATCCAGTCTTGACCCTCCGACTGCAGGTCGATAGCTGCAGTTGAGAGGTAGGTGTCATGTGCACTATTATTGCCATTCGTCACGGCTTGGCCGTTCGACTGGCTAACGATGCGATAGATTACGCCAGGAGCATCTATGTCAATGGCCTGAGCAATACAGGTCACGCAACAGAGTAAACCCAGCGTTAACGCATAGCGCAAAAGTTTGAAATGTTTCATGTGTAAAATGTGTAGAAAGGGATTTAATTTATTTTATACTGCTGACAAAGGTAGTGAAATATAATGGATAAAGCAACACTTTTGAAAGTAGCTTTAAGAGTTCTGCAAATATTTTTAATGTAACTGAAGTTTCGGATTTAGCCCGCCCTTGCTAAATCCAGCAGCTGAGAGATGTCTGCGTGTTTGAAATCAATGGGTTGGAGGTGTTTATGTGAATAAAAGTTGACGAACTCACCAATTTTTATCTTAACCCACTAAAATATAGACTACATTATTAACCCCTTTCGCTTTCCAATTGTATCTTTGTGGCATATATTATATGAATATGCCAAGAGAACAGGTTAATAGATTGAAAATAGTGCTTGCTGAAGAACAGAAAAGCAATAAATGGCTTGCCGAACAATTAGGCAAAGATCAGGCCACAATTTCAAAATGGGTAACGAATTCCAGTCAGCCTGACCTTAAAAATCTGTTGCGCATCGCAAAGACTTTGAATGTGGATGTGGCAAGATTGTTAAATTTAGATGTGCTAAATGAAGAACAACAAGGAAATTTATAGTCTGCAACTTCCGATAATATGGTATTATCTGAAAACAAGGAGGAATAAAATATGACACCAGAAGAGAAAGCAAGAGTTAAAATAGACCGCTGGTTCGCTGATGCTGGTTGGCTGGTTGTTAATCGCGAGGAGTTCGAACCTACGATGACAGCCGTGGCTGTGCGCGAAGGATTGCTGAAAGGCAATCTCGAAGCTGATTATCTTATGTTCATCAACGGTAAAGTATGTGGTGTGCTTGAAGCTAAACGCGAAGAAGTGGATGTTGATTCTGATAAGGTGAGTGATCAAGTGACCACTTATGCTAAAAGTGTACCAAATTGTTATCAAACATGGCAAAAGCCTATCCCCCTTTTGTATAAGTCAAACGGTAAAATTGTCTTATTTCAAGATTTTCGTAAATCGGATACGGATTGGAAGGAAATCAACCGCATTCATACACCGAAGGAAATTGTGGCTTTGTTGGGTATAGACGACCCATTTGCAGGACTGCCTACACTTTACAAAAAAGGATTGCGTGAGTGTCAGTATGAAGCTATTACCGAATTGGAGAAGAGTTTTCGTAGTGGACAAAATCGTGCGCTTATGGTTCTCGCCACGGGGGCAGGCAAGACCTATACGGCTTGTCTTGCAGCCTATCGCATGCTTTCTTATACTCCTATGCGTAGAGTGCTTTTTCTCGTTGATCGCAATAATCTTGGACGACAAGCTGAAAATGAATTTGGTACATTCCGTCTTACAGACAATGGCGAAGCCTTCAATACTATATTTGGGGTGGAACGCTTGAAATCTGCCAAGATTCCGTCTGATAGCAATGTGCTTATTTCTACTATACAACGTTTGTTCTCTTTGTTAAAGGGTGAAGATATTCAAGATAATGATGACGATGATGAAGAAGATGTGACAACTGAAATGGTTCTTCCCGACAATCCCAATTTGCCGCATGATTTCTTCGATATGATTATTATTGACGAGTGTCATCGCAGTATTTACGGTAACTGGCGTAAGGTGCTTGAGTATTTTGATACGGCACGTCTTATTGGTCTTACGGCAACTCCCATTCCTGAAACAATGGCGTTCTTCAATAACAATCGTATTGTGAACTATACGCTTGAAAAGAGTATCGTGGATGGTGTGAACGTGGATAACCGCGTATATCGTATTAAGACGGAAGCAACGGAAAACGGAGGGGCTATTATGAAGGGTGACCGTGTGCGTGTTGAAACTCGCTATACTGGTAAAACGGAAGAGTTAAATACACGCGAGACAAAGAATTACACCAAAACGGAACTTAACCGTTCTATTGTCAATCCTTCTCAAATAAAACTCATCCTTACAACATATCGCGATGCTGTTTACTCGGAAATGTTCAATGACCCTCAACGTGAGCCTAATTTTGAATATCTCCCCAAAACACTCATCTTTGCTCTCAACGAGGCTCATGCCACGAATATTGTGAACATAGCTAAAGAGGTGTTTGGAAAGAAATGCCCTAATGCTGATATGGATAGGTATGTGCAGAAAATTACTTATTCTTCGGGTGATAGCAATGAACTGATTCGCCAATTCCGCAATGATCGTGACTTCCGTATTGCTGTTACTTGCACTTTGGTGGCTACAGGTACGGACGTGAAACCGCTTGAAGTGGTAATGTTTATGCGTGACGTGGAATCTGAACCGCTTTTCATTCAGATGAAAGGGCGTGGTGTGCGTACCATTGGCGATGAGCAGTTGCGTGCTGTTACTCCTAACGCTATAAGCAAAGATTGTTTTTTCCTTGTAGATGCGGTGGGCGTTACCGAGCATACTATGTCTATTCCTGAGCAAGGTGAAGGACCTGACACAATCACGATAACATTGAAGGAACTGCTGGAGCGTATTGCTCACGGCAACTTGCCTGATATGTACCTCAAACGCCTTGCAGCTACTTTGTCGCGTCTGCACAATAAGGCTGACAGTAGCCAGCGCATGGAGTTCGAACGATTGGCAAGCGATTCCATGGACACGATTGCACAACGCATCTACGATGCTTTGGCGAATGGCAGCTTACCGCCTTATAACAACATCAATGAACCTAACAATGAGCGTAAAGGACTTGTTTCTCCTATTGCCAATCATGCAGATGTACGTCGCTATATGCTTATTCTTTCGGCTGGTTTTGTAAACACACTCATGCCTGGTGAGGATACGCTTATTTCCAAGGGGTTCTCTGTGGAGGAGGCAAAGAACACTACCGAGGCTTTTGAACAGTATTGCCGCGACCATGCTGACGAAATAGAGGCTTTACGAATCTTATACAATCAGAGTGGCGAGCCTATCACGTTCAGCATGATGAAGGATTTGGAGAATAAGCTGAAAATGGAGAACAATCGTTTTAGTACGAAACAGCTTTGGAACTCGTATGCTATTGTTTCTCCTGGTAACGTGCGACGCACAACGAGAAAGGAGGAAAGCGATGCCCTTACTAATATTATTCAATTGGTTCGCTTTGCATTCCGACAGATAGAAAAACTTGACAGCGTTTGCGTTACTGCACGGCAGTATTTCAATCTTTGGTGTGGTCAGTGGCATCGTGAAATCTCTGACAGGCAGAAACAACTCATGAGTCAGATTGTTGATTATGTGGCAAGTAATGGTGCTTGTACTATCAATGATATCCGCGAGGATGATCGAACACAGGCAGCTCAGATGATAGCTGCATTCGGTACTAAGCAGAAGGCGGACGACGCTCTTCTTTCTTTGTTTAATTTTGTGGTTTTAAGAAAAACAGCATAACTTTGAATTATGGCAAACAATATATCTACAGAGCAATCGCTCACTAAAAAAGTATGGAACCTCGCCACTACGCTTGCTGGACAAGGTATTGGCTTTACTGATTATATCACGCAACTCACTTATCTGCTTTTCCTGAAAATGGACGCGGAGAATGTTGAAATGTTTGGAGAAGATTCTGCGATACCTACTGGCTATCAGTGGAATGATCTTATTCAGCTCGACGGACTGGATCTGTTGAAGCAGTATGAAGAGACATTGAAAGTGCTCAGCGAACAAGACAACCTTATTGGTACAATCTACACTAAAGCGCAGAATAAGATTGACAAGCCTGTTTACTTGAAAAAGGTCATCACTATGATTGACGAAGAGCAATGGTTGGTGATGGATGCAGACGTGAAGGGTGCTATCTATGAAAGCATTTTGGAGAAGAACGGACAAGACAAAAAGAGTGGCGCAGGTCAGTACTTTACACCCCGTCCCCTTATCAAAGCTATGGTTGACTGCATCCGTCCGCAAATTGGAGAGACTGTGTGCGACCCTGCCTGTGGCACGGGCGGTTTCCTTCTCACGGCTTATGACTATATGAAGAATCAATCGGCTGACAAGGCGAAACGTGATTTCCTCCGTAACGAGGCTTTGCATGGCATTGATAACACTTCGCTTGTGGTTACTCTCGCTTCTATGAACTTGTATCTTCATGGTGTGGGTACTGACCGCAGTCCGATTTCATGTGAGGATTCGTTGGAGCGTGAACCAAAAACATTAGTGGATGTTATTCTTGCCAATCCTCCTTTCGGACAACGTCCTGCTGGTTCTGTGGAACTTAATCGTACTGATTTCTATGTGGAAACAAAGAACAACCAGCTTAATTTCCTCCAACACATGATGCTGATGTTGAAGGTGGGTGGTCGTGCTTCTGTAGTATTGCCTGATAACGTGCTCTTTGAGGGTGGCGCTGGTGAAACTATCCGCAAACGTTTGCTCGCTGACTTTAATCTGCACACTATTCTACGCTTGCCTACTGGTATTTTCTACGCACAGGGTGTGAAAGCTAACGTGTTGTTCTTCACGAAAGGACAGTCCACTAAAGATGTATGGTTCTATGATTACCGCACTGACGTGAAACACACGCTTGCTACAAACAAATTGGAACGTCATCACCTTGATGATTTTGTGAAATGCTACAACCCTGAGAATATTAACGATCGTAAGGAGACTTACGATGCAGATACGAACCCTTCTGGACGTTGGCGCAAATACTCCATTGATGAGCTTACCGCTCGTGACAAGACTTCGCTTGACATCACTTGGATTAAGCAAGGGGGCGAGGAAGAACAGCACTCTTTGGCGGAACTGATGGCTTCTATAAAGGAACAAAGCCAGAGCATTAGTAAGGCGGTGAGTGAGTTGGAGAAATTGTTGGGTGATATAAAAGAGGATTGAAATATCGTAATTCTCCAGATGCATTTGGACAAATTATTCTATTTAGATTTTGCAAACGCATTTGCAAAATTTGCAAATGAAATATGTGGATATAAAAATGAACGAAATAACCAAACAAGAGGATGCCCTCTTTGAAAAAATATCAAAGCTGATAGATGAAGCACATAGGCATGTAAAGACAACTGTTAATACTGCAATGGTTTATACCTATTATGGCGTTGGCAAGTATATCATTGAAGATGAACAGCAAGGCGAAAAACGAGCTGCCTATGGTAAGGCTGTGTTGAAAAATCTGTCCGTACGTCTAACAGGTAAGTATGGAAAGGGTTGGTCTGTCGCAACACTAAAAAATGCCAAGAAGTTCTATAGCGTATATTCAGAAAAGACAAACAGTGTTTGTCCTATTGAAAGCAAAAAGGCTAAACACTGTTTAGCCAATTCAAAGCATGAGGCAGGAAACTTGAATACACAAAATACAGAAAATATTTCAAGGCCTTTATTTACGCTGTCATGGTCGCACTATCTTATTTTGATGCGTATTGAAAATGCAGATGAACGCAACTTCTATGAAATAGAGTGTCATCAACAGAATTGGAGCTTCCGTGAATTGCAACGTCAATATGCTTCAAGTCTTTACGAGCGTTTGGCATTAAGCCGTGATAAGAATGAGGTGATGCGCTTGTCGAAAGAAGGTCAGACGGTCGAGAAAACATCGGACATCATAAAGAATCCCATCACATTGGAGTTCTTGGGATTGAAGCCCGATTCTGTTTATTCGGAGTCTAAACTGGAGAATGCCATTATCAGCAAGATGCAGCAATTCTTGCTCGAACTTGGCAAAGGATTTCTTTTTGAGGCACGACAGAAACGGTTTACTTTTGAAGAGCAGCATTTCTTTGTTGACTTGGTGTTTTACAACCGCTTGTTACAATGCTATGTGCTCATTGACTTAAAGATAGATAAACTTACCCATCAGGACCTCGGACAGATGCAGATGTATGTCAACTATTATGACCGCTATGTCAAGCAGGATTTTGAGAAACCGACTATAGGCATACTGTTGTGTAAAGAAAAGAATGATGCCCTCGTGGAACTTACCTTGCCAAAGGACGCAAATATCTACGCTTCTGCCTATCAACTTTATCTTCCCAACAAGGCTTTACTGCAAGCCAAGGTGAAGGAATGGATTGAGGAGTTTGAAGAGAACGAGGATTTAAAGAAACTGGAAAATAACGAATAGCATTTGTGCAGTTCCTGACTGCACAAATTGCAAACAACTATATATAATGAATACAAAAGCGTTACGCCAAAAAATACTCGACCTTGCGATACATGGCAAACTTGTACCGCAAGACCCGAACGATGAACCTGCCTCGGTGCTACTAGAACGCATCAAGGCAGAGAAAGAACGTCTTATCAAAGAAGGCAAAATCAAACGTACCAAGCGGTCAAAAACTGCTTGTGATAAGCCCCATTATCCCTATGAATTGCCAGAGGGGTGGTGCTGGTGTAAGTTGGAAAATATTGCATACGTTGCCTCTGGTAGTACACCAGAAAAATCGTCTTTTGTATCAGAAGGTATACCATATATAAAAATGTATAATCTTAGAAATCAGAAAATTGATTTTGATTATAAACCGCAATACATTAAGGAAGAAGTGCATAATGGAAAGCTTCAACGTTCTCGAACAGAAATTGGAGATTTGATAATGAACATAGTTGGTCCCCCCTTGGGTAAATTGGCTTTAATTCCAAAGTCTCTTCCGCAAGCTAATTTTAATCAAGCCGCTGTACTTATTCGTCCATATTTGCATAAAGATATTATTAATATCTATCTGAAAGCATATCTTGAAGAAATGTCAGAGATAAATTCTATATCTACAAAAGGTAGTGCTGGACAGATCAACATATCTTTGACGCAATCTCAAAATATGAGAATTCCATTACCACCATTGCAAGAGCAAATACGTATTATTAATGAATTGCGAGTATGGCTTACATCTGTCCAACAAATAGAAGATGGAAGAGAAACGCTTAATTTGGTAATGAGGCAAACTAAAAGTAAAATTCTCGACCTCGCCATCCACGGCAAACTCGTTCCCCAAGACCCGACAGACGAGCCAGCCTACGAACTGCTAAAACGCATCAATCCCAAGGCGGAAATCGCTTGTGATAACCCGCATTATCGCAATTTGCCTAAGGGGTGGGCGGTAATAAAGGTAGGAAACGTTGCTAAATATACAAACGGACGGGCGTTTAAGCCTGAAGAATGGGAGTCTACCGGTTTGCCTATTATACGTATTCAAAACTTAAATGATGCAGATGCTCCTTATAATAGAAGTTCGGTCATACATGAGCAAAAGTACTTAATAAAAGATGGCGATTTGCTTTTTGCATGGGCTGCATCTATTGGTACATATATTTGGAGTGGGGAAAACGCTTGGCTCAATCAGCATATTTTCAAAGTAGAGCCGTATCCATTTATAGATAAAGCATTCTTGTTCTATGCTTTTCAAGCTATGATTTCTGAGTTTTATAAGAATAGTCATGGTTCTGGAATGGTACACATTACAAAGAAACAATTTGAGGAGATAACCTTATTGTTACCTCCTCTGTCAGAGCAAATTCGAATTGTTGAATGCTTAGAACAAATATTCAGTATTCTTGATTCTATAAATTGCAATTTATAAGTTCTTGGCTATCGCATCAATGGTTGTAAATGCTTCGTTAATAGCATTTACAATCCTTTGTTGTTCTTCGTAGGGTGGTATAGGCACTTCAATTGCTTTGAATAACTTTTTATTCAAGTGTGGAATGGCTGAACCGACCTTATTTTCTCGCAATGTTTTGCGATGAAGGTTGATAACTTGTAAAACGTAGTCCGTGTACATGTCATCATTGATTGCCAACTGCTTAAACGTGCTGCCCTGATAACCCTCAAAAGGAGTACGGAATACTTCTCCTGAGTTCTCGCCATCTACCAATATCAAAAGTGTGTTTGCTGCTACATATTTGCCTGCTGACAAAGCTTTTGCTTCACGCTCGCCACGCAGAAACTTTACATCAAGATTAATTCTTTCAACGCCACTTTGCTTCTCACCATCAACCAAAGAGCACAGCATTTGCATAGGCGCAGCAGCCCACCCTTTAGGCAGATTGCGATAATGCGGGTTATCACAAGTGATTTCAGCCTTAGGGTTGATGCGTTTTAGCAGTTCGGTAGCTGGCTCGTCCGTAGGGTCTTGCGGTACGAGTTTTCCGTGAATGGCGAGATTTAGGATTTTAGATTTTGTCTGCTTGATTGTTTCTTGCAAATCATCCTTTCCACTTTCAATTATATCTATCAAAGCAAACCAACGCCTAATTTCTTCTACGATTCTTATCTGCTCTTTTAGAGGAGGTAAAGGTATAAATCCATTACAAGCATCTGTGGTACTCAGTCGTGGCATTTTTACACCATATCCACATTGTAACGTATAGTCAAGAAAAAAGGGCGAACGTAAGACATGACAAACATACTCATTAGACATAATACCATAAGTATTTAATGGCATTATTTCCGTTGTACAATAACCTTCACTCGTCGCGACTAGAACCTTGTTCAAATAAGTGCGTAATTTCGAATACAATATATCCCCTGTATTAAACTTATGTCGTGTTCCTTTGACAGATCTTTCACCTTTGGAAAGTTTTTGGATAATATTGGCTGTTTCTTTTTCTACATCTTCCAACTCTAAAATCCATTCGTTTTTCTCAATGTTCTCAACTTGGATATTTATTGTTGTACCATAATTGCTAATCTCTCCCAACGTCGTCCAGCACCACCCCTTCGGCAGTTCAAAGGGATAATGGGGCTTATCACAAGTTCTTTCTACAAATTCGTCTTTTCCCCCTCACACTATATCCATTCATGGCTATTCATGGAATGATCGGCATAACCCGAACGAACATAGTAAGTCAAGTCAGTGTCTATTACCATGTTCCAAGGCAAACTCCATTGGTTGGTGAAGGTGTACAGATGGTTGATGCTGTTAATGGTTTGGAAACCTGTGAGCTTGCTCG
>OQVU01000642.1_pt1 | contig 13366 bp, 9 predicted proteins | sample 1691611 | NCBI WGS metagenome assembly OQVU01 (sample SAMN03418272, study PRJEB22391) | human gut metagenome | biome: human-gut; feature: organic feature; material: feces | host: Homo sapiens | place: Tanzania | collected 2013-01
AGGTAGCGAGGCTTGTCCTTTGGCAGAATCTCGTTCACCACCTCAATCATCTCGTACATCACCTCTGTAGGCTCGCCCACAGCCAGTCCGCCGATAGCGTTGCCGTCAGCTCCCTTGTCGGCTACGTGCTTTGCTGCTTCGCGGCGCAAGTCCTTGTACTTGCAGCCCTGCACGATAGGGAAGAGACTCTGGTTGTAACCGTAGAGCGGCTCTGTTTCGTTGAAACGCTTGACGCAACGGTCGAGCCAGCGCTGAGTGAGTCCGAGACTCTTCTTTGCGTACTCGTAGTCGCTCTCGCCCGGAGGGCACTCATCGAATGCCATCATGATGTCGGCACCGATGATACGCTCCGTATCCATCACATTCTCCGGTGTGAAGATGTGCTTCGATCCGTCGATGTGCGAACGGAACTCGCAGCCTTCTTCGCGCAACTTGCGTATGCCGGTTAGCGAGAAAACCTGGAAACCGCCAGAGTCGGTGAGTATCGGGCGGTCCCATGTGTTGAACTTATGCAGTCCGCCTGCCTTTTGTAGAGTGTCAAGACCCGGGCGAAGGTACAGATGGTAGGTGTTGCCCAAAATTATCTGTGCCTTTACTTGTTCGCGGAGTTCGTTGAAATGTACTCCCTTTACGGAGCCTACCGTGCCGACAGGCATGAATATCGGGGTCTTTATCTGTCCGTGGTCGGTGGTGATTAAACCTGTGCGAGCGTCGCTGCATGGGTCGGTATGTTGCAGTTCAAAAGTCATTCTTTCTTTTCTTCTTCAATTTTAAAATCAATAGGGTTGTCTACAATTTCGTCGGTGAGAGCAAACTTCCACACATCTTGTACGTTCTCGACATAGTGGAACTCCACACCCTTGCGGTACATCTCAGGAATCTCCTCGATGTCCTTACGGTTATCCTGGCACATTACGATGTCGGTGATGCCGGCACGCTTTGCTGCAAGAATCTTCTCCTTGATGCCACCAACAGGCAGAACCTTACCGCGGAGCGTGATTTCGCCAGTCATTGCTGTGTTCTTGCGCACCTTACGCTGAGTGAGTGCCGAGGCAATAGATGTTGCGATAGTTATGCCTGCTGACGGACCATCCTTCGGTGTAGCACCTTCTGGTACATGGATGTGAATGTTCCAGTTGTCGAAGATGCGATAGTCTACGCCGAGTGTGTCGATATGTGCTTTTACATATTCGAGAGCGATGACAGCCGACTCCTTCATCACGTCGCCAAGATTGCCGGTAAGTGTCAGCTTGCCCGTCTTGCCTTTGCTGAGCGAAGTCTCGATGAACAGAATCTCGCCACCCACGCTTGTCCAAGCCAAGCCCGTAACGACACCTGCATAGCTGTTGCCCTGATAGATGTCGCGGTAGAACGGAGCCTTGCCGAGCAATCCTTCAATTTCGTTAGGCGTAATCTTCTCGTTCACCTCGCTGTCGAGCGCCTTTTTGTAAGCAATCTTGCGCAGAGCCTTGTTCACCTGCTTCTCCAACTGACGTACGCCGCTTTCGCGTGTATATTGCTCTATGATTCTCTCGATAGCTGCCTTTGTAAATGTAGGCTTCTCCTCGTTCTTGTCGAGTCCGCAGTTTTCTATCTCGCGCGGTATAAGATGGCGTTTCGCAATCTCTATCTTCTCCTCTGTGATGTAGCCGCTCACTTCGATAAGCTCCATACGGTCGAGCAACGGACGCGGTATGGTGTTGAGGTCGTTGGCGGTTGCAATGAAGAGCACCTTTGAAAGGTCGTAGTCGACATCGAGATAGTTGTCGTGGAAAGCGCTGTTCTGCTCTGGGTCGAGCACTTCGAGCAGCGCAGACGACGGGTCGCCGTTGATGGTGTTCTGCGTCACCTTGTCAATCTCGTCGAGTATAAATACGGGGTTTGAAGAGCCTGCCTTCTGAATGTTCTTGATGATTCTGCCGGGCATTGCTCCGACGTATGTGCGTCTGTGTCCGCGAATCTCGCTCTCGTCGTGCAGACCGCCAAGCGACATGCGCACATACTTGCGCTTCATGGCTGCGGCGATGCTCTTTCCGAGCGATGTCTTGCCTACTCCCGGAGGACCGTAGAGACAGATGATAGGCGACTTGAGGTCGCCGCGCAACTTCAGCACAGCCATGTATTCGAGGATGCGCTCCTTTACCTTCTCCATGCCGTAGTGGTCGTGGTTGAGAATGCGCTGTGCTCGTTTCAGGTCGAGATTGTCCTTGGTATATTCGCCCCAAGGCAAAGCAATCATTGTCTGCAGATAGTTGAACTGTATGCTATACTCCGGACTTTGTGGGTTGAACATATCGAGCTTGTCGAGTTCCTTACGGAAAATCTTTGCAACATCCTCCGACCAGTTCTTCTTAGCCGCTTTCTGCTCAAGTTCCTTGCGTTCTGGCGAACCTTCGCCTCTGCCAAGTTCCTCCTTGATGTTCTTAATCTGCTGCTGCAGGAAGTATTCGCGCTGCTGTTCATCGAGATCCTCGCGAGTCTTTGTGCGGATATTCTGCTTCAGTTCGAGCAACTGAATCTCCTTGTGTAGCACCTTCAGCGTCTTGATTACACGATCCTTGATAGAACTTGTAGAGATAAGTTCTGCCTTGTCGTCTATGGAGAAGGGCAGATTCGTACATACGAAGTCGACTGCTATAACATCATTCGATATGTTGTTCAGAGCGAACTGTGACTCGTCTGGCAGGTCTTCGTTCTGTCTGATATACTCTATGGTTGTTGAGCGTAAGTCCTCCATTGCGGTGTTGAACTCCTTGTCGTCGGCAGCGGGCAGCTCCTCCATCGCCGGCGCCACTTCGCCCATGAGGAACGGCTTGTTGGTCGTGAGCTTGTTCAGACGGCAACGACCCAAGCCCTGAATTATGGCTGTAATGTTATTGCCAGGTCCGGGCAGTTCAAGTATCTTTACGAGGCGTGCATAAACTCCGTATTCGAAGAGATCGTTGGTGCTTGGATGCTCAACCTCCTGGTCGTGTTGGCAGAACACAGCAAAACTTATGTCCTGCTTCTTGCGTAAATGGTCGAGCAGATTGAGGCTTTGTTTTCTTCCGATGATGACAGGAGTAATCACTCCCGGGAACATTGCCATGTTACGTGTGGCAAGGATGGGCAATTCGCCTTCTATATTTACGTTGAACAAATTTGAAATATCGCCGTCGTAATCGGCAATCATCTGTATTGAAGTACTCGTTCTCTTATTCATATCTCGTTATCTGTGTATCGGGGCGTGTGTATTTCCGTGCAAAGTTACTTAAAATTCTGCTAATGAGTGAATTTTTGCTGTTATTTTATGTAGAAATCAGCGGTCAGATTAACGTACCATTCTGATCTTGATCCATCTGCCTCTTGCAGGCATACTTCCTCCATTTCTCTCTCACATCTGCAGTAGGCGTGACGGAACGCAACAAGATGGCGTTTAGGTTGTTTGCGTGGGGTGGTGCGCACGGCGCATTGGCGTGACATCGCAAGTCCTGCCTTATAAGCTTCCGCAATGAACGCTTGCAGACACTCCGTAGGTATTATAGCGCTGAACTCGCCGTCGCTATCGAGTAGCGCTTTCACGGCGGCGAATAACTCGCAGTATTTCAGCGCACAAGCATGTCTTGCTGTGGTACGCTGTGCGTTGGGGTTGATGAGGCTGTCGATGAAGAAAGGAGGATTTGACACTATTGCGTCGTACTTGTGGCGAGTAGGGTAGAGCTGGATAGCCGTTTCCGCAATGCTGATGCGGTCGGCGTATGCAGTGGCGGTTACGTTCTCGCGCGCCTGAGCGGCGGCTTCAGCGTCTATCTCAACGGCGTCGATGGTGGCGTCAGCGAAACGCTGAGCCATCATGAGCGCAATGAGTCCGGTGCCAGTGCCAATGTCGAGAATGTGTGAGCCGCCATTAGCCCATGCTCCGAGTAGCACGCCATCGGTGCCCACCTTCATGGCGCAGCGGTCTTGGTGGATTACAAACTTCTTAAAAGCAAACATTCGTGATAGTAAAGATGTGTTGGTGGAGGCGTAGCGCCTCCGCTGTATTACAAGTCGAGCTTATTCTGCACAGCTTTGCTCCACTGCTGCAGTTTCTGTCGACTCTTGCTTATTTCCTCGCGTATGTTATTTATCTCGTTAAACAGTTCGGTAGCGGCATTCTGTAGCGCATTCGGTTTGCGCTGGTTTCTGTCGGCGAACGGGTTCACTACAATCTTTATTCCCTTCGGCTTAAGCTCGACGTCTATGTCCGCACCAGTCATTACGGGGTCGCCGTCGTAGTGGATGGCGCCGGGGTTGTCGCGATGAACGTGCAGCTTCTTGCAGCGGAATGTCTTTATCTTCGAGTTGTTCTTGTTGAGCGTCTTGTTGAACATCTCGATGCTTATCTGCGGAGCGTCGATGAGTCCGAACGGCTCCATGATGATAACATCCATCAGTCCGTCGCTCATGGAAGCTTGCGGGGCGATATATGCGTTGTTGCCGTACTGGGACGCGTTGGCGCACGATATGAGGAATGCCTTGTGCTGGCTCGTCTCGTCGTCTGCCATCACGGTATATGTCTCGGGCTCGTATTTGAGTCCTTCTCGCAGCACATTCTCTATATATGTGAGCGGTCCGCGTTTGCCAGCCTCGGCGAACTTCAGGCTGATGAAGGCGTCAAATCCCATTCCGCAGGTGCAGAAGAACGGGTAGCCGTTGATAATGCCGTAGTCGAGATCGCGCACCTCGAAAGCGTTTATTATTTCAATCGACTTCTTTACGTTGATAGGCAACTGCAGGTGGCGTGCCAGTCCGTTGCCCGAACCGCACGGTATGACGCCGAGAGCGGTGTTGGAGTGCACGATGGCGCGTGCCACTTCGTTTACGGTGCCGTCGCCTCCGACAGCCACAACCATGTCTACGCCGTCGTCTTTAGCCTTAGCGGCTATCTCAGAGGCGTGTCCGGCGTATTCGGTTATTGCGATTTCATATTCAAACTTCTCTTTGTCAAGAAGCTGGTCGATCAGTCCGGGGATGGCAGCCTTGTCCGACGTGCCTGAAATGAGGTTGATTATGAAAATGGCTTTTTTCTTCATATTTATTAATGCTATAAATAAGGCACAAAGATAATAAAATAATGTTATACGTAGGAATTTCGTTTGGTGAAAAATATCAAAAAGTCATATTTCTTGCGAAAAATGTGCGTGTTTAACATATTTTTCGTACCTTTGCACCTTGGAAATAACAAATTTGAAATATACCTATTTAAATTATAATGGGACAGTTACAAGAAAAGTATAAAAGCTATCGCCTTCCACAGAAGTACATGGCAGAAGGTGTTTATCCCTATTTTCGTGAGATTACGAGCAAGCAGGGCACAGAAGTAGAAATGGGCGGACACAAGGTCCTTATGTTCGGCTCGAACGCTTATACCGGACTTACCGGTGATCAGCGCATCATCGATGCTGGTAAGGCGGCTCTCGACAAATACGGTTCTGGTTGCGCAGGTAGCCGCTTCCTCAACGGTACGCTCGATATTCACGTGCAGCTTGAAAAAGAACTTTCTGAGTACATCGGCAAGGACGACGCTCTTTGTTTCTCTACAGGTTTCTTCGTGAACAGCGGTGTAATCCCCGCAGTTGTTGGTCGTGGCGACTATATAATCTGCGACGATCGCGACCACGCCAGCATCGTTGACGGACGTCGTCTCTCGTTTGCTACACAGCTTCACTACAAGCACAACGATATGGAAGATCTTGAGCGCGTGCTGAAGAACCTTCCAGAGGAGGCTATCAAGCTCATCATCGTTGACGGCGTGTTCTCAATGGAGGGTGACCTTGCTAACCTGCCTGCTATTGTAGAGTTGAAGCATAAGTACAACTGCTCTATTATGGTAGACGAGGCTCACGGTCTCGGTGTGTTTGGCAAGCAGGGTCGTGGTGTTTGCGACCACTTCGGACTTACCGATGAGGTCGATCTTATCATGGGTACATTCTCTAAGTCGATGGCTTCTATCGGTGGCTTCATCGCTGGTGATAAGGACACAATCAACTGGTTGCGCCACACTTGTCGCACATACATCTTCAGCGCATCTAACACTCCGGCTGCTACAGCAGCTGCTCTTGAGGCGCTGCACATCATCCAGCATGAGCCGCAGCGCATCGACGACCTTTGGAAGGTTACACGCTACGCGCTCCGCCGCTTCAAGGAAGAGGGCTTTGAGATCGGTGAGACACAGAGTCCGATTATTCCGCTCTATGTTCACGATGTAGAGAAGACATTCGTTGCTACAGCAAAGGCTTTCGAGTATGGCGTGTTCATCAACCCCGTTATTCCGCCGGCTTGCGCCCCGCAGGATACTCTCGTGCGTTTCGCGCTCATGGCTACCCATACAGAGGAGCAAGTAGAGCGTGGCGTTCAGATTCTAAAGCGTGTGTTCAAGGAACTTGACATCATTAAGGACTAATGTATTATTTCTATATGCAGCAAAAGGCAGGCTTTCCGTGTGGATTGCCTGCCTTTTGCGTTATGCGGTTTGGAGTCTGCAAGTAAAGGTGGAGTAGGAAAGTGTGGCATGCTATTTGCTATTATTGTGCATTATTGTTTCGATTATTGCGGTGTTTGGTGAAAAAACATGTGTTAAATTTTGGTTGTGTCAAAAAATAATTGTACCTTTGCACTCGCAATTTGAAAACGGGGTGTAGCGCAGTCCGGTAGCGCGCCTGGTTTGGGACCAGGTGGTCGCAGGTTCGAATCCTGTCGCCCCGACTGAAAAGAGAAACGTTTTTATGCAAGCGTTTCTCTTTTTTTGTATCTGATAGTGTGCAATTTAACATTGCTACGCAACTCTTGCTACTTTTATTATTCATAATTTTGCTCACTTTCTCAAATTTTATTACTTTTGCACAAAGTTTCAAGTAGTAAACAAAATAAAATCAATATAATGGAGATTTCATACAAATGGCTTAAGGAGTATGTCGATTTCGATCTCACACCGCAGGAGACAGCCGACGCGCTGACATCATGCGGTCTCGAAGTAGACGCTCTTGAAGAAGTGCAGACTATCCGTGGCGGATTGAAAGGTCTGTACGTGGGCAAGGTGCTCACATGCGAACTGCATCCTAATTCAGACCACCTTCATATCACAACCGTCGACCTCGGCAAGGGCGAGCCGCAGCAGATTGTCTGCGGCGCACCGAACGTAGCTGCTGGTCAGAAGGTTATCGTTGCCGACCTGGGCTGCGTGCTCTACGACGGCGACAGCGAGTTTACGATCAAGAAGTCGAAGCTCCGCGGCGTAGAGTCTTTTGGTATGATTTGTGCCGAAGACGAGATTGGCGTTGGCACCGCTCATGATGGCATCATCGTGCTGCCGGAGGATGCTCCCGTCGGTCAGCCTGCTGCCGAGTATTATCACTTGGAGAGCGACTGGGTTATCGAGATAGACATCACAGCCAACCGCTCTGACGCACTCTCTCACTGGGGCGTAGCGCGCGACCTCTATGCTTGGCTCAAGCGCAACGGTCACGAGACATCGTTGCACCGTCCCGACTGCTCTGAGTTCAACGTCGACAACAACGACATGCCTATCGACGTAGAGATAGAGAACACCGAGGCTTGCCGCCGCTATGCTTGCGTAAGCATCACAGGCTGCGAGGTGAAGGAGAGCCCCGAGTGGTTGCAGGACAAACTGAAGATTGTAGGTCTGCGTCCTATCAACAACATCGTCGACATCACCAACTATGTGATGATGGCATACGGTCAGCCGATGCATTGCTTCGACGCCGACATGGTGGAAGGTAAGAAGATTGTTGTGCGCACTCAGCCCGAAGGTACAAAGTTCGTCACTCTTGACGGCGAGGAGCACACACTCGGCGAGCACGACCTCAGCATCTGCAACGCCAACGAACCGATGTGCATCGCTGGTATCTTCGGCGGTAAGGGTTCGGGCACATACGACACAACTACAAACGTTGTCCTGGAGAGCGCTTACTTCCACCCGACATGGATACGCAAGAGCGCACGCCGTCATGGTCTGAGCACCGACGCAAGCTACCGCTTCGAACGCGGCATCGACCCGAACGGTACAATCTACGCCTTGAAGCAGGCTGCCATCCTTTGCAAGCAGCTGGCTGGCGGAAAGGTGAGCATGGAGATAAAGGACGTATATCCTACTCCGATTGCCGACGCACGTGTGCAGCTCGACTTCGAGTATGTAGACCGTCTGATTGGCAAGAAGATTGGCAATGATATGATAAAGAGCATCGTGGAGAGCCTTGATATGAAGATCGTTGAGGAGACAGCCGAGGGATTGCTGCTCGACGTGCCGGCTTATCGCGTAGACGTACAGCGTCCGTGCGACGTTGTGGAGGATATTCTGCGCATCTACGGATATAATAATGTAGAGATTCCGACACAGCTCAAGTCGTCGCTCACAATCCTCGGCGACGAGGACAAGGCATACCACTGGCAGAACGTAGTGGGAGAACAGCTCGTAGGCTGCGGCTTCCGCGAGATTCTCAACAACTCGCTCACAAAGACGGCATACTATACCGAACTGAATCGCTACACAGAGGAGACAACCGTAAAGGTGATGAACCCGCTGAGCTCTGACCTCGGTGTTATGCGCCAGACTCTGCTCTTCGGCGGTCTGGAGAGTGTAGGTCGCAACGTGAACCACAAGATGCCTAACCTGCGCTTCTTCGAGTTCGGCAACTGCTACCACTACTCGCCGGAGAAGAAGAACGACGAGGACCCGATAAAGGCTTATACCGAGGAGATGCATCTCGGCATGTGGCTCACTGGCAAGCGCGTTGAAGGCTCATGGGCACACGCCGACGAGCAGTCGTCGTTCTATGAATTGAAGGCTTATGTGATGAACATCTTCACACGCTTGGGTGTCAACCCGGGCATCGTCGTTACAGAGTCGTCAGACAACAACGTGTTCGGCAAGGCGCTCGCTCTGAAGGCACGCTCTGGTAAGGTGCTCTGCGAGATGGGCATCGTTTCGCACAAGTTGCTCAAGAAGATGGACATCGAGCAGGAGGTGTTCTATGCCGACATCAACTGGGACAACATGATGCGCGCCATCAAGAAGAACGAGGTGCTCTATCACGACATCTGTAAATTCCCGTCGGTAAGCCGCGACCTCGCATTGCTCCTCGACAAGAATGTACAATTCGAGCAGATTGAGCAGATTGCACGTCAGACAGAGAAGAAGCTCCTCAAGAGTGTAGAACTCTTCGACGTGTACGAAGGCAAGAACCTGCCGGAAGGCAAGAAGAGCTATGCCGTTAATTTCATTCTGCAGGACGAGACAAAGACTCTCAACGACAAGCAGATTGAGTCTATCATGTCTAAGCTCATCAACAACCTGAAGACTAAGTTGGGAGCAGAACTCAGATAATAAACAATAAAAATACAATATAAAACAAAATGGGAAGAGCATTTGAATACCGCAAAGCTACAAAGCTGAAGCGTTGGGGCCACATGGCTAAGACATTCACCCGTCTGGGCAAGCAGATCGCTATCGCTGTTAAGGCAGGCGGTCCGGAACCTGAGAACAACCCGTCACTCCGTTCTATCATCGCTACATGTAAGCGCGAGAACATGCCGAAGGATAACATCGAGCGTGCTATCAAGAACGCTATGGGTAAGGACCAGAGCGAGTACAAGGAAGTAACATACGAGGGATATGGCCCTCATGGCATCGCTGTCTTCGTTGACACACTTACCGACAACACTACACGTACTGTAGGCGACGTTCGCTCGGTGTTCAACAAGTTCAACGGTACACTCGGTACAACTGGTTCGCTTTCTTACCTCTTCGACCACAAGTGCGTGTTCACTTTTAAGAAGAAAGACGGCGTGGACATGGAAGAGCTTATTCTTGAGCTCATCGACTTCAACGTTGAGGACGAGTTCGACGAGGACGACGAGGAAGGCACAATCACTATCTACGGTGACGATGTAAAGGCTTACGCACAAATCCAGAAGTTCCTCGAGGAGCAGGGCTTCGAAGATATCGGTGGCGAGTTCACATACGTACCTAACGACCTTAAGGACCTTGACGCTGAGCAGCGTGCTACCATCGACAAGATGGTTGAGCGCCTTGAGGAGTTCGACGATGTACAGAACGTCTACACAAACATGAAGCCGGAAGAGGCTGAGTAAGAGTAAGAATAAAAAATATTGAAAAGAGTGGTTGGCTACAGCCACTCTTTTTTTAGTTGACAACAGATGTTCCGCAAGTGTTGTTCCTGCGGAACGCTTTAGAAGATAACAATATTAGGCATGAATCATTTGGAGTACGTAACCTGCGGCACATGCAGCCGACTTATCACTATCGACGTTGATGCAGCCGGCATCATCCGCAACCTTTCTTTCCTCGGCGGCTGCAACGGCAACCTTAAGGGTATCTGTGCCCTCGCTGTCGGCAAGCCGGCTGCAGAGATAAAGCAGACGCTCAAGGGCATCACCTGCGGCAGTAAGGACACAAGTTGTCCTGACCAGCTTGCTGCAGCCTTGGAGCAGATGGGCTATTAACTTCGGTGCCGTCCTTACGTGACGCACCTAATATAATAAAAGAAATATATGGAGACAAGAAATTGGAAAACCATTGAAGGTTTCGACTTTAAGGAGATTCTCTTCGAAGAATATAACGGCATAGCGAAGATAACGATCAATCGTCCGCGCTATCGCAACGCATTCACTCCGCGCACCACATGGGAGATGTCGCAGGCATTCGCATGGTGTCGTGAGGCGCAGCGCATCAGCGTCGTAATCCTTACAGGCGCAGGCGATAAGGCGTTCTGCTCGGGTGGCGACATGCACGTGAAGGGACGCGGCGGTTATGTTGGTGAGGATGGCGTGCCTCGTCTTAATGTGCTCGACGTGCAGAAGCAGATCCGCTCGCTGCCTAAACCGGTTATCGCTATGGTCAACGGCTACGCTATCGGTGGCGGTCATGTGCTTCACTTGATGTGCGACCTAACCATTGCAAGCGATAACGCAATCTTCGGACAGACCGGACCTAAGGTGGGTTCGTTCGACGCTGGCTTCGGCGCAAGCTACCTGGCTCGCATCGTAGGTCAGAAGAAGGCTCGCGAGATTTGGTTCCTCTGCCGTCAGTATTCGGCTGTTGAGGCTGAGCGAATGGGGATGGTCAACAAGGTTGTGCCTTTCGATGAACTTGAGGACACCTGCGTAGAGTGGGCTGAGACAATGATGGAGCGTTCGCCTCTCGCTCTGCGTATGATAAAGGCAGGTCTTAATGCTGAACTCGACGGCCAGGCTGGTATTCAGGAACTTGCCGGTGACGCAACAATGCTCTATTATATGCTTGATGAAGCGCAGGAGGGTGGCAAGGCGTTCCTTGAGAAGCGCAAGCCCGACTTCAGCAAGTATCCGAAACTGCCGTAGAGTTTGTCCAGTTGAGAATTGAGTGTTTGTCCAGTTGAGAGTTGAGAATTAAGAATTGGGAGTTATGATTACCAATGATTGTTTTTGAAATTGTTGGAATTTTACATATCATAACTCTCAACTCTCGATTGTTAACTCTCGATTCTCAACTTATTTGTTGTACTCTTCCGGCGTGTACACTTTGTCGAAATACTTCACTTTCGAGTCCTTGCCCGAATGCAGAGTCAATGCAAAGTTGAAGCCTTCCTGCTTGTAGGCGCGCAGACTTGTGCTTTCGTCAATTTGCTTCATGAAGTTGTCGACAATAAGTTTGCGGTTCATTTCGAATACTTTAGCGTCGTCCAACTCGTCCATTATCGAACAATAATAATGGTATGTCCTCGTGTTCATTTCGAAGACAACACTATCCGTACGCATGTAGTTGAGAACCGGAGTGGGGCAGTTTCTTTCCGTGTATTCACGGGCCTCGCGCTGGGCGCGTTTTTCAATACTTTCGTGGCAACTGCAGAGCAGCATGGCACTTGCTATGGCGCAATATAAAAACGTTTTCATTTTCTTAGTTGTTTTTCTTGTGCAAAGATACCTAATTGTCAGAAAAAATAAGTAATTTTGCATGTAAAAACTGATATATATCAATGAATAATATAAGGAATTTCTGTATTATTGCTCATATCGACCATGGCAAGTCGACACTTGCCGACCGATTGTTGGAGCGTACACAAACTATCAAGATAACTGAAGGCCAGATGTTGGATAACATGGATCTGGAGCGTGAGCGTGGTATAACCATCAAGAGTCACGCTATCCAGATGGAGTACAAGCATAATGGCGAAACGTATATATTGAATCTTATTGACACTCCGGGGCACGTCGACTTTTCTTACGAAGTGTCGCGAAGCATTGCTGCCTGCGAAGGTGCTTTGCTCGTTGTCGATGCTACACAGGGTGTGCAGGCACAGACCATCTCTAACCTCTATATGGCTATTGAGCACGACTTGGAGATTATCCCCGTGCTCAACAAGATAGACATGCCGAGCGCTATGCCGGACGAGGTGGAGGACGAGATAATCGAGCTTATCGGATGTAAGCGCGAAGACATTCTGCGCGCATCGGGTAAGACTGGTGAGGGCGTCGACGAAGTGCTTGCTGCAATCGTAGAGCGAGTGCCGCATCCTAATGGTGACACTAAAGCTCCGCTTCAGGCGCTTATCTTCGACTCTGTGTTTAATTCGTTCCGTGGTATCATCGCTTACTTCAAGATAGAGAATGGCGAGATACGCAAGGGTGATAAGGTGAAGTTCTTCAACACCGGTATGGAATACGTTGCCGATGAGGTTGGTGTGCTGAAAATGGATATGGTGCCTCGCGATGTACTTGAGACAGGTGAGGTAGGATATATTATTTCGGGTATCAAGGATGCTACTGAGGTTAAGGTTGGTGATACAATCACTCACGTAACACGTCCATGCGACAAGGCAATTGCAGGTTTCCAGGAAGTGAAACCGATGGTGTTCGCCGGAGTTTATCCTATCGACCCGAATGATTACGAGAATCTGCGTGCTTCGCTTGAGAAGTTGCAGCTTAATGACGCTTCGCTCACGTTCTCTCCCGAGTCGTCGGTAGCGCTTGGCTTCGGTTTCCGTTGCGGCTTCCTCGGACTCTTGCACATGGAGATTGTGCAGGAACGCCTTGATCGTGAGTTCAATATGGACGTGATCACAACTGTTCCCAACGTGTCGTACATGGTTTATGACAAGCATGGCAATGTAAAGGAAGTTCATAACCCGTCAGGATTGCCGGAACAGACAATGATTGACCATATTGAAGAGCCGTACATCCGCTCAACAATCATCACAACCACCAACTTTATCGGTCCGATTATGACGCTCTGTCTCGACAAGCGTGGTGAACTTATCAATCAGGAATACGTTAGTGGCAATCGTGTTGAGTTGCACTTCATGCTTCCGTTGGGCGAAATTGTCATCGA
>OQVU01000645.1_pt1 | contig 13332 bp, 16 predicted proteins | sample 1691611 | NCBI WGS metagenome assembly OQVU01 (sample SAMN03418272, study PRJEB22391) | human gut metagenome | biome: human-gut; feature: organic feature; material: feces | host: Homo sapiens | place: Tanzania | collected 2013-01
GCCCCATAATAGAACTAATATGGTTGTAATTCCGGTTATAATGTATCTTTTCTTCATACTGCTTTTTACCCTATACTGTATTGTATATTTCCTTTATTTTTACTAATTTTATGTCTCTAAAAGATGTTCTTATTTCTTGCATATAATATGTTTCCATTTTTTATTTCCACATAAAAATATGTCTCTTTTGAATCATTGCTATTTATTCCTGTTATTTTATAGCAAGGAATACCTGTATGTTCTGTACCCTCGCTTATAGTGTCATTTATAATCTTAAGCCTATATATTACTTCTATTTTTGTGATGGTATATGATGAGTTATTGCCTATTTTATCTGACACTATATTTAATGCCTCTTCTGGTGAAACAATATTTTCTATAAGATTTTCTTTCACCTCAACCCTGTCTGTGTTTCCATCATAAGTACCACAATATACATCTATATCATCTGTATTAATCATATATGCTATTGCTCTGTCCTTAGAATATTTATCATCACTATCCGTATCCCAGACAGTTCCGCCATATTCAAATGGTATTCCCTGATATTCTCTTGCTAAGTAAAACTGTAAAATATTCAAATCATCTGAGACCTTCAATACTTTAACATGGCAAACTTTCATTTTTACCTCTTTATTTGTTTCATAAGGCAGTTCTTCATTGAAATATTTTTCTGTTCTTTCTATTGCTTTTCTAATAGTTGCAGTTCCATCTTTTAATTGATATTCATCATCAATGTTTCCATCTAATTCATATTCTTTTATTACTTCAAAAACATTTTCCGGCTCTGCACTCTTATTATCCTTTTCTAAAGAATATATCTCGCCTTTATCAAACCATATTATATTAAATCCCGCATATACATGCGCATACTTATATGGCTTACTTTCATCTTCTATGTAATATGTAAGTCCCGGCATCTCTTTATTATCTTTATCAAAATATGTACCCTCTTTTATCTTTTCTATCATTTCCTTATATTCTAATCCACTCATATCATATAAATACTTTTCATCATAGTCTGTTCCTATATAATGCTTTATAAACTTTATCTCTTCATCAACTAATTCCTTAGGATCTTTTATATTTTTATAAGGATATACACCTTTTACGGATATTTCATTAATTTTATCAACCGATGGGATAATGACCGATAAATCATTATCATATGAAATATTGTTATATTTATATTCTTTTATTTTATTACTGTCATATCTTCCATTTTTTAATTCATCAACACTTATATACTCTATGTTATTATTATTTTTTACTGTATTATTATCTTTTACTGATTTGTCCTTTTTATTATTAAATAAATTAAATGAAATATATCCCACTATAAATACACTTACTAATAATAAAATAAATATTATACTTTTTTTCTTCACACTAATCCTCCATGTCTGAAATCTTTGAAAAGTCATAGTTATCAATCAATATTGAACTTAATATACTTAATACAATTATTAGAATTATAAAATATGTATATGAATAGCTCATATTAAAAATCTGTTTCTTGTATATTTCATCATAGTGCTGCCATGGTAATACATTTGCAGTTGGTAAAAACCATTTTAAACCTGTATTAAATTCCACACTTGCACAACTTATACATATTAATGCAGCACTTACCACTATTCCCACCGAATGTTTACCTATTGTAAACCCGACCATCAATATCATATTGATTAATACCATATATAAAACCATCAAAGTAAATGTCATTATTACAGCTTTCAACGGAAGAATATTATTATATAATCTTCCATCAATTAATTTTGCTACTATATTCTCTGACTTCTCCGGAAAATATTTTATATATTTAGTTGTAACATCACTCCAGCTATTCTTATATTCACATTTAAAAACAGCAGGTGCCGTTATACCTATAAATACAAAAAACATATATGTTATAGCTGTCATAATTGAAAATATTATTTGTCCGGCTATCCAATTTATTTTTCCTGTTCTTAATAAATAAAACATAGAATTTCCATCTACTCTTGGAAAATCTCCCATAATTCCCAGATACATTGCAGGTATTACCAATATCAATATTATTGAATTACAAACTGCTATGAATGGTTCAAAAAAGCAAATATTTGTATTTAATTCTGATGAAGCACTAATCATTTTCGATACAAACATATCATAAATAAAAATTAACATCATAAATATAAGTGTTATTTTGGGATTTTTTATCCACTTCACATACTCACTTGTTGCAATTTGAAATGATTGTTTTATAGACATATTAGTATCTGATTTCTTATTTAATTCTTTGAACGTATATGTTTTATTATTATCTTTCACAACAATCACACCTTCTTTCCATTATAAAATAATGAATTGCATAAACTGCTAAAATTTGAATTATAAAAATTAAAATTATTATAAACATAATTTTATAGTTATACAGAAAAATTGATTGTATATTACTTTGTAAAAAAATCTGTCTAATTTTAATAACAATATTTATTTTAAATAATTTTCTTACTCCATTATTCAGAAACATTGTATAAAAATAGTTCAACATAAAAGGAATACTAAATACCAGATATTTATTCTTTATTATTGCTGATAGAAACATAACAGGCAATGATGATATCATTCCATATAAAAAAGCCTCCATAATTCTTAAAATATAAACAGATACATTTCCTAAATGCTTATATACATATCCGGCAAATCCAGATAATTTATACACATTCATCAAGTTATTGTCACCTGTAAATTTATTTCCAATAATTAATAGGCAAACTATTCCATACACTATCTGTGCCATTGCCATAATCATTCCTGAAACAATTATACCTGATATAATTTTTCCAAAAATATACTTTTTCTTACTTGTTCTAAATAATTCAAATCTGGTATTAGAATTAGAATTTCCCGGACATATCATAGCAATATATGGTAATGTTACTATAACTGGTGCGAACATCCATGTGTATCCCGGACTATCTAATAAATAAATATCTCTCCAGTTCAATCCTCCCTGTTCAATTATCGACTTTGAACCCTTCATAGCAATTAAGGATAATATGCTGTAAGATTTATCATTAGTAAAATCTGTATAGATATACCCACTTAGCATCAAAAATACTGTCATAACTAATGCTATAATAAAATAATTTGATATACACATTCTTTCAATATTACTTCTTACAGTTCTATTGTGTTTCATAAGTTATTCTCCATATATTTTCTTAAATCTATGTGATAATTTTCCTGTCTCTATATCAACATAAAACCATGTATCTTTGTCATCATTTTCATTTCTTGCGACTATCTTCCATTGTAATCGTCCTTTATATTTACTAACCTCACCGTCATTATCTTTCTTGTTAACCGGTGTAAACTGGTATATAATTTCTGCTCCATATATATCATATACAGAGTTTTCACCTATTGAATCTGATACAATTTTCAATGCATCATCAAACGAATACATTTTCTTAATCTTCTTACCATATTTTTCTACGAAATATGTGTCACCTCCAAGACCACATATGTTATCAATTTCATTAGTTTTCGCCATACATAATTCGCCCCTGTCATCCCAGAAATCACTATTGTAAATTCCCTCTGTTGTTCCATCAATATAATCAAATGGTATCTCATTATATTTCTTTCTGACACAGGCTCCAATTGCATCTTGTCCATCTGCATCCAAAATACGTATTTCAGCAACTTCATATTTAAATTCATCGTTCTTTTTATATGGGAGTGAATTATTAAGATAATTTTCAATAAAATTTTTAGCCTCTTCTATAGTAATTTCTCCATCCTTTAACATAACCTTATCTTCAGAAATATTTTCATTCAATGTAAAGTTATATACCTTTTTCGTATTATATCCATACATTGGACTGGTCGACTCTAGTTCTCCCTTTGATAGCCATACGCTTACAAGACTGGGATCAATCTGTAGAAACCCTTTTTCTCCATTTTCCCTGTTATCTTTAAATACTAAAAAATATCCATCTCCACTAATCTTATCTTCACCAACAAGTTTCTGAAAATCCTGAAATGAATATTCGGTCATATCATCATCTTCATTTTCAGCAGGGATATATACCATTGCAGCATCTGTATTTATATTCTCACCATAAAAGGTATTAATAACTGACTTGACCGCTTCGACATTTTCCTTATATGTATTCTTTGTATAATCATAATTTGGAATAATATTAATCTGATATAAATCTTCAGTATTTTCGACATCAATATTTAAGTTCTTAATCTTGATATTTGCGTATTTTCCTGATTTTGCATTATTAACATCATCTCCTAATTGTTTAAATACCATATCTACATTTTTAGTTTTTCCTATATTATCTTTCTGTGTGTTACCACCAAATTTCACATTTATCGCTACAATTACAATAGCCAATATACAAATTATAAGTATTACTACCTTTTTATTTTTTTTCATAAAAACCTCCAACCATCAAAACTGCTAATAACATTTGCCTAATAATTTTTCATAAATCTTTTTTCATAAGTAACCTCCTTTTTCTTCACATCTCTAAACAGTTTTATGCACTCATACGCAATATTTTCCACTAATATAAGGATTAATGACCAGCTTATAAGATTACTGTATTTCATCAAAATAATCTCTGATATCCAGATTAGTATAAAGCTGATTGTCACTTTAATTTTTAGCAGAATAATCTTCTTTTTATCCGTTATATGCCTGTTTATTCTATTCATCATATCCTTACTAATAACATAATTTTTTCTAAAATTCTATATTTTGACATCAATCTGCCCTGAACTGCAATTCTCATGCCCTGAACGACAACTTTTTAGGTTTGACCTGTCTTTCAAAATCGAATATACTATTGGTTAATCTTAATACATTATCAATTTTTTACATTATTGATTCTTAATATGGTTTCAGGGAGGTATTTTGCTTAATGGAAATGTTTACTGATATAATTTTTAACGAATTTAATATTATTATAGAAATCATCTGCTTTTGTTTATTAATTTCAAATATGGCAAAGGAACATATACATTTTAATATTTCTAAATTAATTTTATTTTCATTATCTTTTCAGTCATATGTACTAATTGAATATTTCACTAATACATTTATTTCAAGAATTTTTACTATTCCCTTTTTATTTCTGATTATATATGTAATATACAGGAAGAAATTTCTGCAAACGCTATATCTCGTTATTATTTCGTATTCAATGTTTGCTATATTAGGAGCATTTCTAATTGTCCCTTTTAAATTTCTGTTAACGGATATCTATAATAATTCGACAATGATTTTCGGTAATATTGCTTCATTGATAATTACTTTAGCAGCAACTCATTTTCTTGATTTTAGTCCTGTTTACCAATTTATCCTAAAAAGGGATTTTTGGTTTAATGCTATAATTCTTAATATTTTCATTGCTTTATTTGTTGTTATTACGGTTTCGAAGGTCGATTTAAAACTAACAATTGCTTATTATCCACTTATATTTTTCTATGTTGTTATAGCTGTACTTTTTAATATTGCTTTAATCAACTCAAAACATAAGATTATTGTCCAGGAGCAGATTATCAGACAATATAATGAATATTTACCCGTAATTGATAAATTAGTTGACCAGGTACGTGCCAGACAGCATCAATATAAAAATGACTTAAATGCACTTAACTCCCTTGCTCTTACATGCAATAATCCTGATGAACTAAAATCAGAGATTCTCAAAAATATCTCTGTTTTATCTAATGAAAATACTCCATATTTTCTATTGGATTTTAACCTTAAATTAATTGCCGGATTTATTTATACCGAACATCTTAAAGCAGTTGCTAAGCAAATTAATATTTCTTATAATATACATAACTTTAATATTATTACTATTGTACCCGAGTACGTTCTTGTCGAATTATTAGGTATATTAATTGACAACGCAATTGAAAATTCATATACTAATGATATAATTTATATAGATATTAACTGTAGTAATAATAAGCTTAATTTTTCAATATCTAATCCCGGACCAGCTGTTACTCCGGAGATTGTGAAAAATTTCTTTAAAAAGGGCTACACTACGAAAAATATGGACGTAAACTCTCATGGTTACGGACTATTTAACCTGAAAAATGCACTTGACGAATACAATGGAACAATAACTCTGGATAATGAAATTCTTGAACATAAACAATATATTAAATTTACTATTGTTGTATAATATCGATTTATCATATGTACTATACAACTATGAAATGGGGCTGAAATAATATCAATAGGATTATTTATTGCTTACTCATTTATATTAAAGATGCATTGTATTGAGGAAATGGAGATTAATATGAATATTTTAATAGTAGAAGATGATAATTTACAGGCAGAAGCATTGAAAATGATAATTTCAGAATATAATTCTTCATGGAATTTTTTCATTGCTAATGATACTATAATTGCTACTTCTTTATTTACAAATAATACGATAGATATATTTTTTCTTGATATTGAATTTACAAAAGAACCGGAAACTGATGGATTAATTCTTGCAGAATCAATACGAGCTAATCCTTTATATCAATCAACACCTATACTATTTATAACAGGGTATAAGGATAAAATATATAATGCCGTAAATACTATTCACTGCTTTGATTATATATTGAAACCATATTCAAAATCAGCTATTTTCAAAACACTTGATGACTTGTCTGCACCTAAGGCACCTTCTGCAAAATCCATTACTATTAAGGATTTTAATGGTGTTTATATTGTAATCTATTTTGAGAAGCTGATTTATGCAGAATCATATAATCATGGTGTTATGTTTCATACCGTTGATGGTGATTTTCACTATATCCGCCACTGCATAGCTGATTTAACTGATATTTTAGATTCTTCCTTTTTACAAATACATAAAAAATATATTGTTAACAAATCATTTATAACCAGCTATGACAAAACCACCCGATATCTACATATAAATGGTGTAGCACTACCTGTGGGTCGAGTCTATAAACCTGAAGTTGACTATTATATTGATGAAAGAATACAGAATTAATATATTGTATTTGTACTATATGGAATTTTTTGAACTTTTTCATTTTTTTCACAAAAAGTACTTGCTTTTTTATTAATGTTAAGATATAATAAATTTCGCGTTAAAAAATGCGCTTCTAGCTCAGTTGGTAGAGCACCTGACTCTTAATCAGGGTGTCCAGGGTTCGAACCCCTGGAGGCGCACTAGAAGTACCAGTTTTGGAAGCTCGACTTCCGGGGCAGGTGCTTTTTATTTATTATAGTAACGTATTAACGTGTTAAATTTTTTCCTCAAATGCCAATTTGGGGAACTTTTTTTATTCTTAGAATTCCTTGTATTTTCAAGCATTTAAGTTAATTTTTTATTGTATTTTCAGACCACGTATTACAGAAATCGTGGTCGATTTTTTTCGATTTAATTTATCCAGAATTTTAATTTGATTTGATTGTTAAAAATACGATTTTAGAAATTTATTTCCAAAGTTAAGAATCAGGGTGTCTATTTTTGTGGAACGCTCAATCGCCGCGACCCCGTTCCGCAAGCTCCACTTCCGGGCGTAGGCTCTTGTTACAAAAATAATTTATAGGCCAAAAGTTAGATTATGGCATAATGAAATTTAATGAATGGGTAATCAAGGGGGATAGCAATATTGAACGCATCAAATGTACTGAATCACATCACACGCACCAACGGTATTGCTACCCCCTTTTCATATTATATTCTTTTTGGATATGTCAAGGGTAAATGGCACGCGCAGGGCGCGCCCTTGACATATCTGTTGGCTTCATAGTAAAAGAGCCATAGGGTCGCGCAAGCGCTGCACCCTATGGCTCTTTGATTTTTCAATCTTTACTTGGTTCATGCTTTTCGATATATTTGATTATTTCAATAATCTTATCTGCTGTCATTCCCTCAAGTTCGAGTTTTTCAATTAAATTAATAATTTCTTTTCCTGACATATATTCCATAAAATCTCCTTTCTTATGATATAATTATTATATCATACGTACGTATTATTTGCAAGTATTATTTACTTTTTCTTGTAGCAGCTCTTTGATTAGACCATTAACTGACTTATGATTTTCTTCACAATATTTCTTTACATCATTGTAGAAATCAATCGGTAAATCTAACGGAACACGTTTCAAATTTTGCTTTGCGTAGTTAATATGTGTTTGTTGATATTTATAAGGTGTTGGCATATTATCCTCCTTCCAATATCATTATATCACATATTATTGAATATGTACGTATTTCTAAAGATATTATTTATTTTTTTGTTAAATTCTTTACTGAAATATCACATATATTATAATATTCACAATATATACATTTACATTTATTTAGATTTAACACAGTAACAAATCTGCAATAGATACTACTTATTATATTTTTCATTCATTTTCTCCTTTAATGAATTATATTTTCATCAATTTTATAGTAATCATAATTAAGTAATTTGTTCGATGCTGCAAGATGTAAATAATGCCTGGTTACATTATAATCGGAATGACCGAGGATAATACGCAGCTGCTCAAGGTTACCTCCCTGCATCAAATAAGAAGTTGCGAAAGTGTGACGGAGCAAATGCGGATGTATACGTTCAATTCCTGATTGCTTTTTTAATCGTCTAAACAGACTCTTGATAGTATCTGATGTAATTCTATTTTCATCTAATTTAACAAGTAAAGAACTATTATTCATTATTCCAATTGCAATATATGACCTCTCCAACAAATATACATTATAAAGATTCTTAATAACAGAAGATAAAGGAATCACACGCGATTTATTCCATTTCGTATTATTTATGTAAATCACATTTTTATTAACATCAATATCATTTATATTAAGTTTAATAACTTCACTTTTTCGTAATCCGGCATCAAGCATAAGATGTATTATTAACAAATTACGCAAGTATATAGGATTATGTTCTTCTTTTATCTTGATATTTGCAGAATCAATTAATACATCATCTATATACTTAACTTCTTCAGAACTCAACGGAATAACTAAATCTTTATCTTCTCGAGGTAACTTAACATTATAAGTTATATCTTTCTCAATATAATCATAATCTAGCAACCAATGCGAAAATGCCTTAACTGCTCTGCAGTAAGTCCTGATTGTTGTATTTTTTATGTTTTTCTTTCTTAATTCATATATGTATTTAATGTAAATATCACGAGTAAGCTCCCGATCGGCTACATACTCTATAAATTTAGTTAGATTTTCTTCATAATATGTAATAGTCTTTTCTTCACAGTAAGATTTTTTCTCATTTATAAATTTTTCATACAGTTCATTTAAGTTATTCATATATTACTCCTTCCTGGTCAATGAGACTCCACATTTTTTCTCTTTCATCTGGAATTATTCCTTGCAAATCTTCTTGATTTAGTAGCTTTTTCTTCTTTGATTTATACCGCTTCATCTGTTCAATGTCATTATCATTTAATCTTATTAATGCAGCTGCACAATCATTTACTACATCATCATTATTAATTCCTTTTACATATAGTGCATAAGTCATAGCACTGTTTAACATTCGTTTCTTAATCACTTCTTTAGAAAGATTTCGATTATATTCTCTCACTAACTTCATATATTTCGGTGTAGCAGTACAATCTATTATCTTACATTCTCTTAAACGCTTCCAGAATTCACAATAATCACAACGAGACTTATTAGTATCATTATCACGTTTAACTAAACGAAGTGTTGAATGTGTCAAATACTCTGTAATTAATATTCTATTGTCAAAGTAATCATATATTCGTTTACACTCATTATATTTAGTATTATCTTTCAACTCCTTCAGGCAATAACTTTTACTACTTTTTCTTGTTGTCTGATACTCAACATTAGTAATCAATGTAATTTCCGGTGTAAGATATTTAGCTAATTTTATGACTTCCTCAATAGAGCAGCTATCAGGATCATTCAATATCTTTTTTATCTTATTCTTGAAATAATCATCTTGTCCATATTTTAAATAAAATTGTAATCTCACATATGGCATCTTAGTCCAGGAACGAATCTTATACATTTCTTCATAAAGAAATAAATCATATCTTGATATTAAATTATTAAAGTACCAGATTTTGAAAAACCAAGGTTTATAGTTTTTCTCTACTACTTCTTTTGACTTTAAATAAATACGAACAAATACTTTATCTGAACGCTTTCCAAGTGCAATATAGTCATTCTCATATTCATCTCCAGGTTTAAATTGGTATCTGTATTGTACCGCTTTAAAGCGACTTACCTGCATTGGTGCAAAATTGTCAATTCTGAAAAACCGGCTAGGATTTTGTAAATAGTTAGAGTGCCAGCAATAATCTACTCGATTTTCTTTTACCTCCTGAATATCAAAATCAAACATGCTGCATATGCGTTTAACAAATTCATAACTTCTTTCAAATGCTTTAACAGGTCCGACTGTCCAAAGAAGATAACTTCTAATCTGTACAATAATTTCACTTGTTACAGATTCACCTTTTTCACCGGAGGGAACAAATTCAGCAATGAATATATCGAACTGCTCCGGATACTCAAGGCAATATTTATAAAATCCTCCAAATTTAAAAGGCATAATATTAAGATTTTCAATTCCTGGAACTATAAATTGTTTAATTTCTCCAAAATCAAGATTTTCGAAACGTTTCATATAATGACGAAAATTTATAACTTTTCTATCTTTAGATGTACGTGTAAAATCGTGATTTAACTTTACTGAGTAATAAAATGTATCTATATTATGTAAAAATTTATTATCTTTGCGATAAAACCAAAATTCATTGTCATTCATATCCATTTCACTTTCTATTAATGATGCCAAAATAACAACTCCTTTCCGTTTATTTGTTTATTTTCTTCCTAAACCGACGCTTATAATTAGCTCTGTTATTCTCTGCTTCGCCTAAAAGACCTTGCGCTTCTAGTACTTCTTTATCCGTTAATATCTTTCCTGCCTTTACATTATCCTTGAAATTCTCGACAACGGCAACCGTATCATATGCATTAAAATCTTTATCTTTTACAAATATAGCTTTACGTCTCTTAGCTTTAACTTTTGTTACGTCTGATGTATTTTCTATCGTCCAGGCATCATATATATCCCATTCGACCAGGCGCCACAACTTCCTACATTCTATTGCGTCAGAGGTTATCTGACGTACAAGAGCATCTACGTGAGCGAATCGCTGCGCTGATCCAATCATTTGCATACGATAATGACGACAAGTTAACATGACATTTAATAGCTCTGTCGAAAAATTCGTTTTATATTCTCTACTGTTAATCTGAGTTGACATCTCGTCAACCAGAACTACCCATATAGTCATTACATTCGCTTTGTCTTTATATTCAGATAATTTGATTATATCTGTTAAACTGTATAGCTGCACATATGGCACGTCCTTTATTTCAACATTTGAAACAAGTACAATCTTTTGTATCTTCCACTTCTTTTCTTTAAAGTCATAGATTTTCTTGTTATTCCATTTCTTATAAATCTTTCTACCGAAATACGTTGATGAAAGTGTTTTACCTTTACCGAACAAGCCATTAAATATAGTTAACGTTCCAAATTTGCGATATTCATTATATCTTCTATATCTAAAGTATAAATATGTGTCCTTTATAATATAATAAATTGTTGATACTGGATGGAATATAATAGCTCTAAAGTAAGGCGATATTATAAAAAGCATTACAAATATAAATAAATATATTATAGTCATCCTTTACCTCCTAGATTTTTTAAAGCTATTATAATTGAACACGTAACTATAACAATAAAAGCAAATATAAACATTGCTAACATAACTCGCGTCTCTGGTAAACATGCTGCTAAATCTCCGGAGCTTGCTACCTGATTCATTAAATCATTCATAAATTACCTCCTTGATACATTTTCCATAACCTTATAAATAGCTGCTTTCATATCTTTTATAAATTGATACACTATATTTAAAGATAAAAGAAAAGCAATTAATCTTAAATAATCAATTTCTTGCATAATCCTCCATTCTTAGAAGCGCTTACGCGCACTAGACACGATATAAATTTTAATAAATATATAAACTTCTCCGCGTATACGTCTTGTAACATCACGCATATAATTTACACTTCTATCGTTTGTCAATTGCCCTTTACTTCCTTATTAATCGTAAAGGGCAATTAACGAACTCTATTTACTTCATTGATTAAGTGAGGGGTCGGGCTTCGTAAAGTAAAAAGCACTCCGTTCAGTCATTTCCTGTACTACTGTGACTTCACTACGTAAAACTTTCCGAAGCTCCTCCCCGGTGCGCAGACCACTATATTTCTAAATTTGTTAATTTTGTTTAAGGCAGAAATTGCATACTAATAACATTTTCAACAATTGCATATACAAATAATGAAGCTACTATAATTGCAAATACAAATAATGAAGCTACTATAATCACATGAACTACTGCCAATACATTATATAAGTACTCTAATTTCATATATATTCTCCTTTTTAAATATCTAATAATCTAACTAATATGATACATAATACAGTACCAACTACTAAAAACATTAATATATTAAATAATGATATATTGTAATTAAAAATTTTCATTTGCTGATTTAAAACATTTATAATTGATTGGAAATAAAATTCTAATACATCCATGTTTCAATTCCTCCTACAATACAGCTTTTAAAAAAGCAATACCAATAGTTGCAACAATTAATGCAGATAATGCATATACAAAATGATCTGGTATAAATGAAAAAAAGTTACTAAAAAAAGCAGGAAATTCTTTTATATCATTTGATATTGATTTAAGTATTGAAATAGCAGACGTTACATCATTAGATGAAGTATTACCAGATACATTTGAGCCGTTGTATGAATCACTATCAGTCACACGATTATTAGTTATATTATCATCTTCAAAATTTCCTTTATCAAACTCTTTTCCATCTATTTCATATCCATTAAAATCCATTGAAGAACCTGATGAACCAGAACCATTTGAATTATCTAAATAAACATAATTTGAATAATGCATTATTCCAGTAGATTCATCATAATATTTATTTCGTATCATAAAATCTAATTTAGTAACTGATGTTTCATACGGTTTAAAACCTACTTGCTCTTTTATCTCTTCATCTGTTTGAGTTATTTTTTCTACATTAAAAGTAAATTTATTTTTATAATTATCTGTATCACTAAAAAAATGCCATTTACATTCATATTTAGTCCACTTCAAAGAATACCAATGTTTTTTTGCCTTTCCTTTTTCCTTAAAATATATTTCTGTTTTCCATCCAT
>OQVU01000646.1_pt1 | contig 13331 bp, 16 predicted proteins | sample 1691611 | NCBI WGS metagenome assembly OQVU01 (sample SAMN03418272, study PRJEB22391) | human gut metagenome | biome: human-gut; feature: organic feature; material: feces | host: Homo sapiens | place: Tanzania | collected 2013-01
AATCCATATTTTCATTGTGACTATCCCTTCTTATGGCACTAAAACCGTTTTAATTGAAACTCTGTCCGGCTTTTTCGCCGACATGGCCTCATCAATTTCATTTAAAGCAAAGATATCTGTCACCATAACCTTTGCATTTATTTTGCCTTTTTCCAGACAATCTATTGTGTACGGAAAAGCTCCGGGGCTCAAATGCCCTCCGATTACACGAAGCTCTTTAAATTCACTTATCTGATTAAGATCAATTTCTGCTTTTTTCTTAAAAACACTGTAAATAAAGAGCATTCCCTGTTTTCTGAGACAGTCCATCCCCGTTACTACCGAAGCCGGATTTCCGGTTGCCTCCATATAGATGTCGCAGCCAACTCCGTCGGTTAATTCCATAATTCTTTCTGTAACATTTTCTTTCATGGGGTTCAGAACCTCTGCTGCTCCGAGTTTTTTTGCTATATCACAAAGAGCTTCATTAGTATCTATTCCGATAACCCTTTTGGGATTTCTGAGTAACGCAAACTGAAGCATTCCCATTCCTATTGCTCCAAGACCTGAAACAACAACCGTATCTTCCATTCCCATTCCCGTCTGGTTTACTGCATATGCAGAGCATGAAAGGGGTTCACAAAGAGCTGCTTCTGCCGCCGGGATATCCTTCGATACTTTGTGAATCAGTGAATTCTCAGGAAGAATCATGTATTCTGCAAAGCCACCCTCAAGAAATCCGTTTTCATCGTCACAAAGATGATAAAGTCCTCGTTTACAGTAATAACACTTTCCGCACGGCATGATACACTCTGCGGTAACTCTGTCTCCCGGAACAAAGCCTTTTTCCTCCGCACCGGGTCCGACTTCCACTACTATCCCGACGAATTCATGTTAGAAACATTCACTAAAAATGCGCTGCCGCATCATTACGCATTGTCAGGTGGATGTGGGGAATACCGCCCCACGGATCACCGCCCATATATACGGCTCTGTCAGAAGCGCAGATTCCGGCTGCCTCAATTTTTATCAGTATTTCTCCCTTTCCTGCTTTGGGAGTATCTATTTCGCAAAATCTGTAATCTTTTGCACCATATGCAACTATAGCTTTCACTTCTAACCTCCTGGTTCATTTATAAATAATCATGATATTTTTCTTTTTTTATTATCTTCATCCCGAATATTTTACAAGCCTCTATCAGCATTGCCTCCCCACATCCTCCTGACATTGCGTAATGATGCGGAAGCGCATTTTTAGTGAATGTTTCTAAAAATTCCGGAACACTTACAGAATCTCCATCCATGCAAAGGTTTGTAAACCATGCCCTTACGCCGTCGTGTCCCCTGTCACGCTGTTTTCCGATTTCAGCACTCATAGCGAAGAATCTGTCTCCGTCATCCGCAACTCGGAAAATGCTCGCCTTTTGTTTGTTAAACACCAAATCTCCGACCGTTCCCGGATCCTTCGGTGCATCAGGCGCACTGGGATACTCTTTTATTTCCATTCCGTTTTCGTCGGCATAACTCAACAGACCTATTCCGCAATGCCACCATACAACACCGTTAAAGTCCGGGTCCACCTGCACCATATCCATAAGTGCGGATTTTTTCTGAGTCGCAGCGGAAAGCATAATCATGCTTATAAGACCTAACAGGTCTCCCTCACAGGCAACAGGATATCCGTGATCACAAAGATATCCATACGCCATGCACGGAAAAATATCCAGTCTCTCCTGGAAACGTGTCCAACATGCGATAGCCATTCCGGCATAATCATTTTCTTCGAAATATTTTTTTATAACCTTAATAAGCTTGCAGGATTTTATAAATCTTTTTTCATCCGCCGAAAATGAACTTGCACTGTTCTTTATTTCCATGGCAAGATCATTAACTTCTTCGTCTTTCATCTCAAGAACCGAGTCAATGATTTTGTCAATATCTACTTCTTCTATTTTTACGTCAAAACGATTCTCAACCTTAGCCTTACTGTATTCCAGATTTACGAATCCCTCTGCGACGCCTCCGGCAATTGCAATTTTCTTTCCTTTTATTGCTTTAACACATCTGATTGCTCCTATGGTAGTGATAAATCTTTTCACAAAAAGAGCATCCTTCACATCTCCGTATAACCACTTTACAACCGGAACCTCATGTCCTGAGTTTGCCACACTTGTAAAAAGGTTAAGCCCGGTCATAGAATTGAATAATAATACGCCCTCTCTCTGAGGTTCGGGTACAGCCCAACAGCAAACAGGTACACCGAGCTTCGTGAATTCATTTATACATTCACCAAACCATGTAAAACCCTTTACCATGACAACAATCAAATCACAATCTTTAAATCCGTCGGCAATCTTCTTTGCCTCTTCAGGCTCAAAGAACTCCGATTCGCCCATTACAACTTCACAGCCGTTTTTTTGAGCAAGCTCGGTGAACGCAATGATATTTTTGTTATCAAGATTTGCAGGATCATTTGTTGTTGCGAGTCCTACTTTAATCATTTTTACTCTCCTCCGAATTACTGCCATTTGCATATAACGTATTGAATAAAAAAGAGATTTCTCCTGAAAATATTGTGTGTATCGGACAACGAAATACAAAAACCAAATAAACAGGAGAAATCTCTCATCTAATTTGCTCTGAAACTTTTATACAAAATCAATGTTCAGGCCATTAAAGACCTGCAATTCTTGCGAGAGCATCAAAGCCCTCCATTTCACCAAGCTCCTTGTCGAAGAAACATGTTTCTCCGCCCATAGCCTTACATGTGCAGGCAATTTTAGCTGCATCTTCCGTCACGAGAGCTGCTTCAAGCGCCCATTTCATATCCGGACCGCATGTAAGTAATCCATGACCCTTTAATCCAATTGCATAATCAGGACCCAGTGTCTCTATAGCTGCCTTGGCAAGGTCCGGTGAGCCGGCTCCCTCAAGCGGGGCAATCTTAATTGCGCCGTTTGTTACATATTGGCTTACTGTTACCGTAGGAATATATGGTTCATTTTTCAAAGACCATGCAATAACAAACGGGGTGTGACAATGTACAACCGCATTTATGTCAGGTCTGCTTCTGTATACACCCGTGTGCATACCCGTTTCAATAGACGGACTCAAGGTGCCTTCAACAACATTTCCGTCAATATCAACGATGATAACATCCTCCGGCTTCATAACACCGTAAGCCACTCCGCTCGGCTTTATAGCTACAAGGTTTGTCTCCGGATCTCTGACACTGATATTGCCTCCTGAAAGCTGTGTAAAACCTCTTTCAAACAAGTATTTTCCAACTTCCACAACGATTTCTTTTTGTCTTTCAAGCATACAAAACATCCGCCTTTCATTAATTCTCTTTTGTGCATTTTATTTTCTTGTTAAATCAATAATGGGGATAAATTTTTTTAATGTTTCTTTTTTAACATTTTAAATCCAATTTATCCTTTTATGTAAAACTTAAACGCAAAAGAGCAGGTCTACTTAAGACCTGCCCTTTTGTTTTATAAGAAAAAGAGCCGGGAAATTGAACGAACCCGGCTCTCTGTGTGAAAAATAGCACATCTTTCTCAAATGTGGCAAACTAAAAGTAGCATCTTTAGTATAACACCACAGATTTAGTCTGTCAATAGGAAAAAGCCGCACTGCTTCACAGCAGGACGGCAATTTCAAAGGAAACAACAGATATGTTATGAGAAAAAGTATCAGACAAGAGTATTATAAACTGATGTCAGCAAATATGTCAAATATTTTCTGTGAATTTGTTCTTGACAACAGACCGTAGTGATGGTATTATTGTCATATAATTAAATGATACCGCCAAACTTCCTTACGATAAGTGTTAGGTTTGTGAGATGTGCTTTTTTGGTTATATAAATATATTCGCTTCTTTTATTCGATTTATGTGCCGGCGGTATCATATTATAATATGACAAAGCCAATGATTTGTTTCATTGTTTGTAATTCTTCCATTCGGGAAACAGCAGAATCCTCCAACTCGGTCTGCTGTTTCTTTTTATATTGTCAAAATACCGCAGATGATGTTATAATGCTGTGGAAAGGAGATATACTTATGCAGATGAGTTTGTTTGAGGATTTCGGTATAAGACAGATAAAGGAAGATGTAAAAAAGCTTGAGTTGCAGATTCGGACAATCAATATGCCCGACAAGCTGAGATTCAGAAAGATGAACCTGCTTGCTGAACTTTATGAAAATCTAGGTGAGTTTGAAAAAGCTGACAATACAGCACTGACTGTTATAAAACAAGGCATCATTGTGGCTAGAAAAGATACCGAGGTGCTTGATATAGTCCGTGATGCGTACTGCATCAGAGGTAAAAGGCACTTTGACGATTATATGATAGCCACAGAGTGGAACAGAGAGAAAAACGCACGGTTTTGGTTACCACGCAGAAAGATACTTGAGGGTGAGCTTCATCTAGCCACTAAGATTGATAACTTTATGAATGACCCCAACAGCAGACTGCTGTCTCTTTCGATGCCGCCCGGCACAGGAAAAAGTACGCTGATTAAGTTCCTGCTTGCATATATCGCAGGAGTTTATCCTATGAGTGCCAATATGTATGTATCATATTCAGACGGTATGATTAAGATGATGTATGACAGCGTTGTGGATATGCTGACCGATGATTTTGAGTATCAGCACACAAGAATCTTTGGTGAGAGAGCCGCTCCGACAACATCTGCTCAGTACGGTACGATAAGTTACAGACGTAGAGGTGATTTCCCCACAATAGGTATGATTTCACTGGGCGGTTCGGTAACAGGTAGAACAAGAGCGAATAAGTTTCTGATAACCGATGACCTTGTAAAGAACGCTGAGGTGGCTCGTTCTCCGGAGCGTCTTGAAAAGCTGTGGCAGGACTACACATCGACACTTACAACAAGACAGATAGGTGACAATGTAAAACAGATAATGCTCGGTACTATATGGTCTGCGTATGACCCGATAAGCAGAATGATGAGTGAACACGAAAATGACCCACGGTATGAGTTTGTGTGTATCCCCGTGTGGGACGAAAACGAGCATAGCAACTTTTTATACGAACACCCCGACAGATACACAGACGAGAAGATAAGAGAAAGGCAGGAGTCCTTAGACCCGGTGGATTTTTCGTGTCTGTATCTTCAAAACCCTGTGGAAAAAGAGGGTATGCCGCTTAAGGCAAAGGAACTGATGTATTATAACGGTGTTCTGCCGGACGGTGAACCCGATGACATATTCTATGTTGTGGACGTTGCTTGGGGCGGTGGAGACAGCCTTTCTATGCCGATAATATATGTGTACGGTGATGACTGGTATCTTCACGATGTGGTCTTTGACACAAGTAACAAAGAGGTCACAAGACCTAGAGTTGTGGGTAAGATTCTTCAGCACTTCTGTAAATCGGGCAGATTTGAAGCCAATAACGGCGGTGACGAGTATGCTGATAAGGTTGATGAGATACTGAGAAACGATTACGGTTATATGTGTAATATAACTTCACAGAAAGCACCTACAAATATGGGTAAACTGGTTAGAATCGAGCAGTACATACCCGAAATAAAGAAAGTGTATTACAGGGGTAAGGATTTTAGAGATGAGGAATACAACAGATTTATGAAAGAACTGTGCAGTATATCATTCAGAAGTAAGAACCTGCACGATGATGCCGCTGACAGTATGGCTATGGCGGTAGATTATAAGAACACAAATGTACGTCACTGTAAAGTGACTAAATTCAAAAGAAATGGTAACCTGTAGGTTACAGAAAGGTGGTAAATATGTCTGTAGAGGGTAAATATCAAACATTCGGCAGAAAGGTCATATATACAAGTCTTGAGCCGACAATAGAAAACATACCTAAGATTATCACAGATGCTATGACGGCTCATATGATGAATGTGACGGATATAAGGTATCTGACCGATTATTTTCTAGGCAAACAGCCGATACTGGAAAAAGAAAAACGGGTAAGACCTAATATTAATAACCAAGTGTGCTTAAATTATGCTTGGTCTACGGTTCGTGACACAACCGGCTATTTTATGGGTACACCGCTTCAGTACACAGCACGAACAGCAGAAGTGGCAGATGCCATACAGGAGCTTAATTCTGCTATGGAGCTTGAGAACAGGGCAACCATTGACAAGGAGGTTGGGGATTTTTGCAGTATATGCGGTGTGGGTTATAAATGCACACTGGTTGATACAGCAGGGTATGAGAATGAAGTACCGTTTAATCTGATGTCTCTGTCACCGTTTAATACATTCGTGGTGTATTCCACAGCTATAGGTCACAGTCCGGTGCTGTCTGTAAATTTCTTTGATTACAGAGATGATAATGATATGCCTTGCAGAAGATACATTGCCTACACAAACGAACTGGCTTGTGAGTATCTGACGGCAGGTGCTAATAACACGGTCACTGTGCAGGATATGATTAGCAGTACGCTTCATCAGCACGGCGGCAATCCGATAGTTGAGTATAAAAACAATCAGTGGCGAATGGGTGACTTTGAAATGGTTACCACACTGCTTGATGCTATAAATTTAACAACTTCCAACAGCTTAGATGATGTGGAGCAGGTTGTTGAAGCAATACTCCTGCTGTTTGGTATTCCGGCGGCTGAACACGATGATGTACAAACTCTTGAGAACGGTGATATACTCGTATTTTCCGGAGAACAGGGTATTAATCAGGACGGTAAATATATTCAGTGCAGTTTAAATCCACAGGCGGTCACACAGCTTAGAGAGTACCTAGAAGAAGCCTACAAAGTGGTTGTGGGTATACCCGACAGAAAGACAAGAGGTGGCGGCGGCGGTGATACCGGTGATGCGGTTAAACTTCGTGACGGTTGGGCAGACCTTGAACTGGTTGCTAGAAACAAGGAGCTGTTTTGGAAACAGGCTGAGAGACAGTCGTTAAAGGTTGCTATCAAGCTGATGCAGGACGAGGGTCTGATTAAGAACCTTAAGATGATTGATGTTGATATGATGTTCAGCAGGAACAAGAACGATAATCTTCAGACCAAGACTACTGCAGGTTCTATGCTCTATAATATGAGAGTTGATAAGAGTGACATAGCACAGGCTATGAACATCACAACAGATATTGTGGGATTCGTTGACAGATGGAAAGCTAATGAGGAAGAAGCACAGATGAAACAGGCTGAACTGTTTGCACAGCAGAAGTGGTCTGAGGGTTCTGACGGCAACAAAGAGCCAAATAAACCACCTACTGACCCTAATAAAGAGGGAAAAGAGGGAAAAGAACCCGATGATGAGTAAAATTTTAGAAATTTTCTGAAAATTTAAGCATTTGGTATTTACAAAACGGTATATCGTAAGATATACTGTTTTTGTATAATAACGGAATAAATGTACAAACGGATACTTCGGGGGTACATATTACGGAAAGAGAGGTATAAGTTATGGCTTTTGATTTTAACAGAATTGAAGATGAAGCATTAAGAGCAGAATTAGAGGAAGCTTTTGCGGAAGCTAGTAGTAAAGAGGGATATTATTCACAGTCCGAATGGGACAGGAAAGTAAATGATTTATCTCAGAAACTTCACATAGATAAGCGTAAGACCGAACAGCAAATCAGAGAAGAAATCACAAGAGAACTTACGATGAGTGAAGAAGAAAAAGAAAAGCAGAGACAGGCTGAGTTCGAGCAAAAGGTACGGGAACTGAACTTGAGGGAGAACACAGTGCTTGCTAAAGATATTCTAGGTGAAGCAAATCTTGATGCCGAAGATTTGGAAATTGCACTACAGTTTGTAGTAAGTGATGACGCTGATGGTACTGAAAGCAGAGCCAAGCAGTATCTGTCAACGCTTAATAAATACGAAACTAAGCTGAAAGAGGATTTAAAGAATAAAACTCCTAACCCTAAAGCACCACCAACTGATACTGTGAGCAAAGATGACTTCGATAAGATGACTTATGCTGAAAAGTATAAATTTAAGACTGAAAACCCCGAAGCATATAAAGAATTGATGGGGGTATAGTATATTAGGAGGTATTTTTAATGGCTACATATCTTAATTATCCTTTTGATGCGGAACTGTTTCTGTATCAGTGGGGACAGGAAAAAGATTTAGTAACAAATGCTATGTTACAGAGTGGAGCGGTTGTTAGTGATGCTGTTATCGCTAACCTTATCAGTAATGGTTCTGATATTTATACAGCACCGTTCTATAAGAACTTCACAGCAGACCCGGTAAACTATGACGGTGCAACTAAGATTGATACTGTTGAAACTGAGGGTTCAAGCGAAACCGGAGTTGTTTTCGGTAGAGCAAAAGGCTTCAAGGCTAAGGACTTCATTGCTGACTTCAACAGCGGTGCAGACCCTATGAGTTTTATCGTTTCAAAGGTTGCAAAATACTGGCAAGACCAAAAGCAGAAAGAACTGCTTGCAATTCTTAACGCTATCTTCGGTATTACTTCAACTTCTGAGGGTTATGCTAAAGACTGGGGTACAGACCACGTTACAAAGCTTGCTATTACAGCTAAAGGTACTGTTGAAGATGCCAACAAGCTTGGTGATGCTACAGTAGCTGAAGCGGCTCAGAAAGCACTCGGAGAAAATGCAGGAGAATTTTCACTTGCTATTATGCACAGTAAGGTTGCATTAAACCTTGCGACAAAAGACCTGTTACAGTACAGAAAGTACACAGACCCTATGGGTATAGAAAGAACTCTCAATATCGCTGATATTAACGGTTTCACTGTTGTTATTGACGATAGAGTTCCGGCTTCTCTCAACACTACAACTGAAGCTATGGAATATACAACATTCCTGCTTGGTACCGGTTGCGTGAGAACAGCTGATGCACCTGTAGACCACCCTGCATCTGTTTCAAGAGATGAAGCAACTGACGGCGGTGTGGAAACTCTGTGGACTAGACAGAGACAGACAATCCACCCTAACGGATTCTCATTTGTTAAACCGTCAACAGGTTACACATCATCTCCTACAAGAGTTCAGCTTGGTGCGACAGCTAACTGGACACTTGCTAGAAATCCTAAAGAGATTGCAATGGCTAAAATCGTTTCAAACGGTTAATCAGTAAAGGTGGGTGTGGTTACTCACACTCACCTTTCTTAATATGGAGGTATACTTATGGCTTTAGAATATAAGACAATGCTTAAAACTATCATAGCCAATACCGACTTGGATATTTATATTGATGAAGATGATAAACTTGATTATGCTATATCTTGGGCAACTCAGGAGATTAAGAACAGACTTGCTCTTGATGATGGGGCTAACGTACCGGCAAGGTTCGATTTCAACATCATAGAGGGTGCTAAGTGGTATCTAGCAACCGAGGGTGCAGAGGGTGAAACTTCTCATCAGGAGAACGGAGTAAACAGAGTTTACAAAGATGTTCCTGATTGGCTTGCTAGAGTACCTAGCAAAGTAACGGTGGTGAAGCGTAATGCTAAAAAGAAATCAGAAACAAGTCTATTTGATTAAGCGTATCAGCACCGATAAGAATGTTGAACTTTTCGATACACCAAAGCCTATGAGAATGGCACTTGTGAGTATGTCAGATGAGGAAATTGTAGCAGTCGGTGGTCGGCTTGATAAAAAGTATTATAAGACCGTCATACGCAATGCGTATGCAAAAGAGATAACCAAGAACGACCGACTGTTCATAGATGTACCTGTTGATAACGACCCACAGGGTAAAAAAGCTGATTATAAGGTATCTTCAATCCGTAATCAGCACGAAACCACAACAATTATGTTGGAGAGCCGCTTATGAGTGAGAACATAAAGGTGATGTGGGGAGTAGATGGTTGTGATGAGATAATCAAGCAACTTAACAGTCTGAAATCAGCAGTAAAGTCTATGGAGACAGAGTTGCCGGAACACTTAGCTAGAGTGGGGCAGAACTCCGCAGAAGCTAAAACCGCATCAGTAGGTGTAATGGGTCTTGACGGTAACCAGTTAGGCGGTTTTTATATCTTAGAACACACTGACTATGTGGAACTTGTTAATCAAGGTGAAGATGTTGCTTTTATAGAGTTCGGTACTGGTATGATGGGTCAGCAAAGTCCACACCCTCTAGCTGGAGAAGCCGGTTGGGAATACTACACACCTACAAGGTATAAACGCAGTGTCGGTGGTAGAAAAGGTTGGTTTTATAAAAACAAGCTGACCGGAGAATTGACATTCACACAAGGTATGGTTGGAACAAAGGCTATGTATGAAGCAAGGCTTGAGATATTTAAAGCTATGTTTAGAGACAGTAAGGAGATTTTACACAGCAAATGGTTACGATAATTGATGAAATAATTGAATATCTGCAAACATATCCGTTTGAGGTTGACATTCCTGCTGAAAACATAGTTGAAGCATATTCGGTAGACAACCCCGATTATTCCAATCCTTATATAACGATTGAAGAAATAACTAATCTACCGCAAATGGAAACTTACACGGATAAAGAAGAATATAGCATTATAGGTTATCAGATTGAAGTCTATACAACACAACAGAATGTGAAAAACGAGGTGTATTCAGCAAGGAACACCTGCACATACATACTCAATGAAATCACAGACGCTGTTGTGAAGAAGTTTGGTTTAATAAGAAACGCTTCACCTACTATATTACCTGTATCAGAAGATGCTTCGATACAAAGAGGTATATTAAGAGTTGAAGCTGTGATAGACAAAACTCATAAATATTTATATAGGAGGTAAAATCTATGTCGCAGAATACGCAAGGTATAAAATTACAGTATGCTGTAGAAACTACCAAAGGTACAAAGCCTACAACGGACTTTGTAACAATTCCCGGTATAACAGAAATTCCGGAAATTTCTTCAGCACCTGATACTCTTGAAGATACTACTTTAGATAATCAGGAGTATAAAACATATATTGATGGTCTGAAAGATACAGGCGGTGCTTTAGCATTTACAGCTAATGACACACCGGAGTTCAGAACAGCTGTCAAAACATTAAATACAGCTTACGAAACAGCTAAAGGTGACGGTAAGGCTGTATGGTTCAGAATACTTGTACCTGCACCTGTTTCAGAGCAGATGGATTTCACAGGTAAACCACAGCCACTTGGTTTTGGTGGTGCGTCAGTAAATAACGTACTTACCACAACTCTTAATGTTGTAGTAACCGGTGAACCTAGTTGGTCTACTGTAGCTTAAAAAGGAGGAAATAACAGATGTCAAAGAAAATTGTTGTAGAATTAAAAGGTGTTGAGTACACTCTGATGTACACAAGAAATGCTATCAAGAAACTTGAAGCTGACGGTTTCTCATTTTCAGATATTGAGAACAAACCTGTAACAAGTATGGATATGGTTGTAAGTCACGCTTTCTCCACAAAACAGCCTTATTTAAAGGAAAAGGAGATAAACGAACTGCTTGATGAACTTTATGCAACATATGATGTGCAGGAAATTTTTGAAACATTAACTGAAATGATGATGGAAGCTATACCTAACTTCAACAAAGATGAGAAAGAGGATAAAGAGAGAAAAAACTTCAAGATAGTGGAATAGGTGGTAAAACCTATTCTACTATGACTGAGAGCCTTATTGAACTAGCAGGTTATTTTCTATGGCTTGGTATGGAGTATGATTTATACTGGAATGGGGAATTTGATTGTGTGGATAGTTATATCGCAAAAGATGAACTTATGAAAGATGTAAATCGTATGAACGCAGATATGGACGCTTGGCTTACTGGTTTTTATGTTATGCAAGCTGTAGGTGCTGTGTTAGACGGTAAAAAGAATCCATATCCTAGAGAACCTGTATATGCGAAAGCACTACAGGCAGAACTGGAAACAGAACCCATCAGTCCGGAAGAAAACCTTGCTAGACAATGGCAGAGTTTCAAAAGTTGTTTTAAATAGAGGGTGGGGACACCCTCTTTTATTTTTAAGTAAAGGAGGTTAAAATGTCTGATTATAATATAGATAGGCTAAGTATTGAAATACAAACACAAGCCACACAGGCTGAAACTTCTATAGATAGACTCATAGCTAAAGTATCCTCGCTCAGAAGCCAATTTACAGCTTTACAGAGCAGTGTTGCCGCTTTGGGTGGTATCACATCTACAATAAACGCTGTAGGTACAGCTTTTGGTAGGATAAGTGCTTCGGCAAGCGGTGTATCGTCTGCGATAAATGGCATAGGGGCGGCTTCAAGTAGCGTGAGTAGCGTTGCAACAGCTACCACCCAATTAAATAATGAGATGTCACGATTCAAGTCTGAGGGTTCAAGTGCGACATCTTCAATATCAAGCGGTTTGTCAACAAGTAGTTCATACGCTCAAAGTTTCACAACGCACATCAGTAAAGGTACTACAGCTATACAGAATATGAAAACACAGACCGATAAACAGGTCACATCAATGACACAGCTTAATGCTTTGTTTAAAGGTTTGGGTGTAGGTGCTTTACTTCAGTTGGGAAAAAGGGTAGGTAGAGTTGTCGGTGCTTGGGTAGACAGTTCCAATGCGTTTGTGGAAAACAAGAACCTGTTTGATGTAGAAATGATGGGATTCAACAAAGAAGCTGATGCTTTTATTGATAAACTTCAAGATGTCTTAGGAGTTGACCCGTCAGAAGCAATGAGGTATCTTGGCTTTATGCAACAGCTTACTGCCGGTATGGGTGTGGCTTCCGAGAAAACATACATAATGTCTAAAAATCTCACACAGCTTGGTTACGATATGGCATCATTTCTTAACCTGCCGATAGACCAAGCAATGCTTAAGATTCAGTCCGGTATTGCCGGAGAAATCGAACCGTTAAGACGTGTTGGTTATGCTTTAACTGAGAATACGTTACAGGAAGTTTTGTACGAACACGGGATAAATCGTAAAATAAGAACTCTTACTGATGCTGAAAAAGCCGAACTGCGTTATGTGGCACTGATGGAGAAATCTATTCTTGTGCAGGGGGATATGGCTAGAACACTTCACTCACCTGCAAACCAAATGAGAATTTTAAAGCAGAATATAACTCAGTGTGCTAGAGCGTTAGGTAACATTTTCCTACCGGCACTTCAGATTGTAATTCCTACCACCTGTTGGTTCGGGTTCTTTGATTACATTCAGTTCATCAAAAGGAGCATAAAGGTCTTTAACCTTTTTCTTGGTTTTATCAAGACCTTTGTTAGTGCCATCTATACCGTCAGATAAGTCACCCATAGCATCACTACCGGCTTGAATACCGCTGTAATCAAACTCAGGTATTTCAAAACCAAAGAGTTTGGCTATGAAATCAGCTATGTCTCTAATGATTTGGAAAAACGCAATAAGCCACGGAATTACAATCTGAAGTGCCGGTAGGAAAATGTTACCTAA
>OQVU01000651.1_pt1 | contig 13305 bp, 8 predicted proteins | sample 1691611 | NCBI WGS metagenome assembly OQVU01 (sample SAMN03418272, study PRJEB22391) | human gut metagenome | biome: human-gut; feature: organic feature; material: feces | host: Homo sapiens | place: Tanzania | collected 2013-01
GCTATGACACTTGGTACAAGAATCGTAGTTATGAAAGATGGTATTGCACAGCAGGTAGATACACCTAAGAACTTATATGATAATCCATGTAACTTATTCGTTGCAGGATTCATGGGTTCACCTCAGATGAACTTCATCGATGCACAGGTTACACAGTCTGGTTCAGACGTATTATTAGTATTCGGCGCTCATTCAATCAAAGTTCCAGAAGCTAAAGCTAAAGCACTTATCGACGGTGACTACATTGATAAGACAGTTGTTATGGGTGTCAGACCAGAAGACTTCCATGATGAAGAAGTATTTATCGATGCAAGACAGGATAGCGTAATCGAAGCTACTATCAGATTATACGAGATGCTTGGTGCTGAAGTATTCTTATACTTTGATATTGAACAGTTCAACTGTACAGCAAGAGTTAACCCTCGTACAACAGCAAGACCAGGCGATACAATCAAGATTGCAATTGATACATCAAAATTACATATCTTTGATAAAGATACACAGCAGGTAATTGCTAACTAGTTTAAATTTATAATTCAATTAGTGAATAATATGTGAATTTTTGAGGAAATACATAAAAAATATGTATTTCCTCTTTTTTTTTTTGTCAAAATAGTTTAATATAACTATATCCGATTAAAAAATATGGGAGTGAAGCGAATGATATCAAATCAAATACTTCTTAATACAATAGAAGGACTTAAAAACATAACAAGAATTGATATGTGTGTAATGGACACAGAAGGTAAAGTATTGGCATCGACATTTAATGGTGCTGAAGAGAATGAAGCAGCAGTATTAGCTTTTGTGGATTCTCAGGCAGATAGTCAGGTTGTCTCAGACTTTCAGTTTTTTAAAGTGAGTGAAGATAACCAGCTTGAATATATTTTACTGGCTAAAGGCAGTACAGATGATGTATATATGGTGGGAAAGATGGCAGCATTTCAGATTCAGAATCTGTTAGTTGCGTACAAGGAGCGTTATGATAAAGATAACTTTATTAAGAACCTCTTACTTGATAATATGCTTTTGGTTGATATTTATTCAAGAGCTAAGAAGCTTCACATAGAAACAGATGTGAAACGAATTGTATTTATTATAGAGACAAAGCATGAGAAGGATACTAATGCATTAGAAACTATAAGAGGATTATTCTCTGGTAAATCTAAAGATTTCATAACAGCAGTTGATGAGAAGAATATTATCCTTGTTAAAGAAGTGGCAGAAGGTCAGACATATGCAGATATGGATAAGATTGCCAACACATTGTTAGATATGTCTAATTCAGAAGCAATGGCTAAAGTGAATATTGCATATGGTACAATAGTTAACGATATTAAGGAAGTATCTAAGTCATTTAAAGAGGCTAAACTTGCATTAGATGTTGGTAAGATTTTCTACAGTGATAAGAAAGTTATTGCATATAACCGATTAGGAATCGGCCGTCTTATTTATCAGTTACCAATGCCTCTTTGTAAAATGTTTATTAAAGAGATTTTCGATGGTAAATCGCCTGATGAATTTGACGAGGAGACATTGTCTACAATTAATAAATTTTTTGAAAATAGCCTGAATGTTTCAGAGACTTCAAGACAGTTATATATACACAGAAATACTCTTGTATATAGATTGGATAAGTTGCAAAAGACTACTAATCTTGACTTAAGAGTATTTGATGATGCAATCACATTTAAGATTGCATTAATGGTTGTTAAATATATGAAATATATGGAAAATATGGACTATTAGAATAAAATATTGTAGAATTAGTAGATATCGTAGCAGATGAAATCAGCAAATGGTTATAGTTAGCAGATGTTGGTGGTTTCATTTATGAAAATAGCCATTATGAAAAATATAGATAAACAGATTGGAAAACAAAATAAAAAGTCTTGCCTGAGTGCAGGACTTTTTAAAAGATATAGAAAGTTGAGGAAACTTGTATGATAGTATTAGAAGATGTTAGTAAGTCATATTCTACAGGTGCACCTGCAATTAAAAATATAAGTTTAAAGATTGATGAAGGAGAATTTGTTTTTATTGTTGGTAACAGTGGTTCGGGTAAGTCTACTCTTATCAAACTATTACTTAAAGAGTTAGAACCAACCAGTGGAAAAATATATGTCAATGGCAGATATTTGAATAATATAAAGAAGAGAAAAGTAGCAGAACACAGAAGAGGAATAGGTGTTGTATTCCAGGACTTCAGACTGCTTAAAGATAGAAATGTATATGATAATATTGCATTTGCACAGAGAGTTGTGGAAACTCCTAAGAAAGTTATTAAGAAAAGAGTGCCTGCAATGTTATCATTAGTAGGATTATCTGAAAAATATCGTTCATTTCCAAAGGAATTATCAGGTGGTGAACAGCAAAGAGTAGCACTTGCCAGAGCATTAGTGAATAATCCGCCTATATTGCTTGCAGACGAGCCTACAGGTAACTTAGATCCTAAAAACTCATGGGAGATTATGAAACTCTTAGAGGAGATTAATAAACGAGGAACGACTGTATTAGTGGTAACACATAACAGAGAAATCGTTGATGCAATGAATAAACGTGTAATTACAATGCATAAAGGCGTAATACTTAGCGACGAGAAAAAAGGTGAATACATTTATGAAGGTTAGTACATTTGCATACAATTGTGGACAAGGTATAAAGAATATAAAGAGAAATAAACTTTTCTCACTGGCATCGATTGGTACGATAGCAGCCTGTATATTTCTTATGGGTGTATTTTATGCTATTATTGCCAATTTTCAATATATGGTTAAAGAGGCTGAGGATTCAGTCTGTGTTACAGTATTTTTTAATGATGATGTGACAGAAGACCAGATAAAGGACATAGGAGATAAGATAAAGAAGAGAGTAGAAGTATCCCGGATAAAATATACTTCTGCAGCTGAAGCGTGGGAAAGTTTCAGTAAACAGTATTTCAAAGATGATTTAGATATTTTAGAAGATTTTAAAGATGTTAACCCTCTTAAGAGTTCAGCAAATTATGAAATTTATTTGAATGATTTGACTATGCAGGATGCATTAGTATCTTATCTTAAATCAATAGATGGGGTAAGAAAAGTTAATGATTCTTCAATAACAGCTAATACACTTACAGATTTTGCGAAAATGGTTGGATACATATCAGCAGCCATAATCATAATTCTGTTAGCAGTAGGTATCTTCCTTATAAGTAATACGGTTATGATTGGTATTACAGTCAGAAAAGAAGAAATTCGAATTATGAAGTTAATCGGTGCAACAGATATGTTTGTAAAAGCCCCTTTTATAGTAGAGGGTGTAATTATCGGTTTAATCGGAGCTATACTCCCTGTAATTGTACTTATGGGTATTTATCAGAAGGTAATTGTGTATCTTATGTCACAGTTCCAGACATTTACAAGTCAGGTGTCATTTATCAGCTCAGCAACCATATTCTCATTTATTTTGCCTATGGCATTAATTGTAGGTGCGGGAATTGGTCTTACAGGTAGTATGATTACAATCAGAAAACATCTGAATGTATAAAGGTGGTATCATAATATCTGATAATGAAGATTAATATGGTACCTAGCAGAAGATATACTTATAAATGTAAACAGATAGAAAGTGTGTGGAAGTCTCGAAAGGATGATTTGATTTGAAGAAAAGATTATTAGGCTTAGTGTGTGTACTCATTGCAGGTGCAATGGTTATCGGACTTGCACAGCCTCTTAAAGCAACCAGTATCGATGAAGAGAAGAAGAAACAGCAGGATATGGAGAATAATTTAGACGATATCCAGGATACGTTAGACAAGCTTGAGACTATGAAGAATGATATGAATGAATATATCAAGACAATGGATAGTAAGCTAGAAGAGATAACGGCTAAGATTGTAGATTTGAATGATAAGGCTAATGCCAAGCAGGCAGAGATTGAAGAGATAAATGTTAAACTTGCCGCTCAGGAGGAGGATATCAAGTCACAGTATGAATCTATGAAGTTAAGAATCAGATTTATGTATGAAAATGGGCAGACTATGTATATGGAGATGATGTTTGGTTCAGGAAGCCTTGGAGATTTCCTAAATAAAGCAGAGTATATTTCGGAATTAACTACATATGATAGAAATATGCTTGATAAGATGCGAGAGACAAAGAAGCAGATAGAAGAGACTAAGGCTTCTCTTCAGACAGAAAAAGATAATCTCCAGACTCTCTTAGAAGAAGCAAATGCAGAGCAGGATTCAATGGAGAAGTTAGTCGAAGCAAAACGTGTTCAGCTTGCAGCAACCCAGCAGGAGATATCAGATGCTGAGAGTGAAGCCGAAGCAATGAAAGCAGATATCGAAGACCAGAAACAGCTTATTGCAGCAATGCAGGAGGCTGAACGTAAGCTTAAAGAAGAGCAGGAAAGAAAAAGGAGAGAAGAGGAAGAGAGACGCAAACAGGAAGAGTTAAACAGACAGAATAATGCAAATAATAATAACAGTAACAATAACAACAATAACAGTAGTAGTGGTTCATTTGTATGGCCTTGCCCAAGTTCGAGAAGAATAACATCTGATTATGGTCTGCGTGGTGATCCGTTTGGTAATTCCTCAAGCAGCGAATTCCATAAAGGTATCGACATAGGTGCACCTGTCGGAACACCTATTGTAGCTACGGCAAGCGGTGTAGTTGCGTGGGCAAGACACAGTAGTTCGGCAGGAAACTGGGTAGTTATTAACCATGGAAGTAGTCTTATAAGCGTGTATATGCATATGTCATATTATATAGTTTCAGGTGGAGATTATGTTGAAGCAGGACAGGTAATAGGTTATGTCGGTCTGACAGGACAGACGAGTGGTCCACATTTACATTTCGGAATAGGTACCTATGACGGAAGCTGGCCACCTGCATATGTTAATCCACATAATTATATTGGTTAAACTATAGCAATTTTAAATGCGGAATGGAGAATAAAATGGATAATGAAAATAAAGATGATATAAATAATTCAAATCGTTATTACGGAAATAACTATTCGGAGAACCAGAGATATAATAATGGAAATAACTACACTGGAAATGGCAATTATAGTTCGGTAAACCAATATGGTGGTAATAATGGTTATAATAACGGAAACAATTTCACAGGAAATAATGCTTATAATAATGGAAATAACGGAAATAAACACGGTAAGAAGTCATATTTTGCAGGACTTATTACAGGTGTTATCTGGGGAATTGCCGTTGTATTTATATTGATAATATTATCTAATATTATTGAGAGTGAACTTACTGAGTCAGGAAAGATTTCAGATAATGTCGGTACATCAGCACTTACAGGAAGCAGCAAATCTTCGATTATTAAACAATATATTGATAAATATTTTATGGAAGATGTTGATAATGACATACTAACAGAGGGAATGTATAAAGGAATGTTAGAATCACTAAATGATCCATATTCCGTATATTATACAAAGGACGAGGTTGAATCACTCAAGCAGTCATCAGAGGGCGAATATGTGGGACTCGGAATATCTGTTACACAGAATAATGAAACTAAAGTAATTACGGTAACTAAGGTATATGATGATTCGCCTGCTAAAGATGCGGGAATAGAATCCGGGGATACGATATATTCGATAAATGACAATGTTCTTACGGATGAAACCTTAGATGAGTTATTAGTTGATATTAAAGGTGAAGAAGGCAAAGAAGTCAAGATGCAGCTTAAAAGAGGCGAAGAAACCATAGATGCTGATATGAAATTAAGAGAAGTTCTTATAGATGTGGTATCTTATGAAATGCTTGAAGATAATATTGGATATATCATTATAGACCAGTTTACGGGAACGTCTACGGAACAGGTTGAAGAAGCTATTAATGATTTGAAATCACAGGGTATGGAAAGAGTAATTGTTGACCTTAGAGATAACCCGGGTGGACAGTTAGAGTGTATACAGGCAATTCTTAATTACTTCCTGCCAAAAGATAAATTACTTCTCTATAGCGAGACTAAAGATGGAGAGCAGGAGAGATATTATACAGAGAATGACGGACTTATAACAGATATGCCGCTTTGTGTATTGGTAAATGAGAATAGTGCAAGTGCATCAGAGGTATTTGCAGGTGTAGTTAAATGCTATGACAGAGGTAAACTAGTTGGAACCAAGACATTTGGTAAGGGTATAATGCAGTCAACATTCGGGCTTAGTGATGGAACTGCAATTAAACTTACAATTGGTAAATACTATCTTCCAGATGACAGTAACATTCATGGAATAGGTATTGAACCTGATTACGAAGTAAAACTTCCTGAAGATGTTACAAATGTGTGGGCGTTAAAACATCCAGATGACCCACAGCTTACAAAAGCAATCGAAGTTGTAAAAGGATTAGATTAATTTAAAAAGAGTTTTTATACATAATGAATTAAGAAATTTTTCACTTTCCTATTTTGTTAAGTATAAAAGCTCTTATTTGTTATGGGATGTTATGGAGTTTTATTAAAGAGTAGTAGCATTTTATAAAAATATGTGCTATATTATAGTGAAACGAATGTATGTTCGAAAAAATGTATTATAGTGAAATGAATGTATATTTGAAAAACGTATTATAGTGAAATGAATGTATGTTTGAAAAACGTATTATAGTGAAATGAATGTATGTTTGAAAAACATATTGTAGTGAAATTAAGTTAATTTATAAATAAGTTTGAAAGGTCAGAATTATGGATAAGAAGTTTAAACTTGTATCAGAATATAAACCTACGGGGGACCAGCCACAGGCGATTAAAGAGCTTGTTAAAGGTTTTAAAGAGGGAAATCAGTTTGAAACACTGCTGGGTGTAACAGGTTCAGGTAAGACATTTACGATGGCAAATGTAATCGAGCAGCTTAATAAGCCTACACTTGTATTAGCTCATAATAAGACTTTGGCAGCACAGTTATATGGGGAATTCAAGGAATTTTTCCCCGAAAATGCAGTAGAGTACTTTGTCAGTTATTATGACTATTATCAACCGGAAGCATATGTACCATCAACAGACACTTATATAGAGAAAGATTCATCAATTAATGAAGAGATAGATAAGTTAAGACATTCAGCAACAGCTGCATTATCAGAGAGAAAAGATGTAATAATAATCTCAAGTGTATCTTGTATATATGGTCTGGGAAGTCCTATAGACTACCAGAATATGGTGTTGTCATTAAGACCGGGAATGGTTAAGGACAGAGATGAAGTGTTAAAAAAATTAGTAGATATACAATATGCTAGAAATGATATGGACTTCAAGCGTGGAACATTCAGAGTACGTGGCGATGTCGTGGAGATATTTCCGGTAACATCATCTGAAAATGCAGTAAGAGTTGAGTTTTTTGGAGATGAGATTGACAGAATAACAGAGATTGACACGTTGACAGGCGAGATTAAGAGCAGGTTAGAGCATATCGCAATATTTCCGGCTTCACATTATGTAGTGCCTAAAGAGAAGATTGAACTTGCAGCTAAAAGTATTGAGAAGGAATTGGCAGAGCGTGTAGAATACTTCAAAAGTGAGGATAAATTATTAGAGGCACAACGAATTGCTGAGAGAACTAATTTTGATATAGAGATGATGAGGGAGACAGGCTTCTGTTCGGGAATAGAGAACTATTCAAGACATTTAGCAGGATTAGAACCGGGAGCAACACCGCACACATTATTAGATTATTTTCCAGATGACTTCCTTATGATTGTAGATGAATCGCATATTACGATTCCGCAGGTAAGGGGAATGTATGCGGGTGACCAGTCCAGAAAGACGACACTTGTAGATTATGGCTTCAGACTTCCATCGGCTAAAGATAACAGACCACTTAATTTCGAAGAATTTGAAAGTAAGATAGATCAGATGTTATTCGTGTCGGCTACACCGAATGTATATGAAGAGGAACACGAATTGTTAAGGGCTGAACAGATTATCAGACCTACCGGATTATTAGATCCGGAAGTAACAGTTAAGCCGGTAGCCGGTCAGGTAGATGACTTAATTAGTGAGGTAAATAAAGAAGTTGCGAAGAAGAATAAAGTATTAGTAACGACACTTACCAAGCGAATGGCAGAAGATTTGACAGACTATATGAAAGAAGTCGGAATCAGGGTAAAATATCTACATTCGGATATAGACACACTAGAGAGAACTGAGATTATAAGAGATATGCGGCTTGATGTATTTGACGTATTAGTCGGTATCAACCTTTTAAGGGAGGGATTAGATATACCTGAGATTACATTAGTAGCAATATTAGATGCTGATAAAGAAGGCTTCTTAAGGTCAGAGACTTCACTCATCCAGACGATAGGACGAGCAGCGAGAAACTCAGAGGGACATGTTATAATGTATGCTGATAAGATAACTGATTCTATGAGAGTAGCCATAGACGAGACGAATAGAAGACGAAGTATACAGCAAAAATATAATGAGGAGCATGGAATTACGCCGACAACTATTAAGAAGGCGGTAAGAGAAAGAATAAGCATCACGAAAGAAGCTGTTGAGACGGTTGATAAGTTAGAAAAAGATCCTGAATCAATGAGCAGGAAAGAAATAGAGAAGCTTATTAATAAGATTATGAAGGAAATGCAGAAAGCCGCTTCGGAACTTAACTTTGAGGCAGCAGCAGACCTGCGTGACCAGATGATTAAACTTAAAGAGCAGTTAAGAGATATGTAGAAATGAGGTAAATTGTGAAAGAAGTTAATGATAAAAATAAATCAGGGAGACAATTTATAAAGATTAAAGGGGCAGCAGAACACAATCTTAAGCATATTGATTTGAATATTCCTAGAAATGAATTTGTGGTAGTTACGGGACTTAGTGGCTCTGGTAAATCTACACTTGCATTTGATACGATATATGCTGAGGGACAGAGAAGATATATGGAATCACTGTCATCATATGCAAGACAATTCTTAGGTCAGATGGAGAAACCTAATGTAGAAAGCATAGAGGGGTTGTCACCTGCTATTTCGATAGACCAGAAATCAACTAACCGAAATCCACGTTCTACGGTGGGAACCGTTACGGAAATATATGATTATTTCAGATTATTGTATGCAAGAATAGGTATACCACATTGCCCTAAATGTGGAAGAGAGATATCAAAGCAGACGGTAGACCAGATGGTAGACCAGATTATGACATTGCCGGAGAGAACGAAGATTCAGTTATTAGCACCAGTAGTAAGAGGACGTAAGGGTGAACACGTTAAGGTCTTAGAACGTGCTAAGAAGGCTGGATATGTAAGAGTACAGATTGATGGCAATATGTATGATTTAGGTGAAGAAATAAAGCTTGAGAAGAATAAGAAGCATAATATTGACATAGTTGTAGACCGACTGGTTGTTAAAGAGGGAATAGAGAAACGTCTCACAGATTCCATAGAAACTGTACTAGATATAGCTGACGGACTTATGGTTGTAGATGTGGTTGGCAGTAAGCCTATGAATTTCAGTCAGAGTTTCTCATGCCCTGATTGTGAGATTAGCATTGATGAGATACAACCAAGAAGTTTTTCATTTAATAATCCTTTTGGTGCATGCCCATCATGTTATGGATTAGGATATAAGATGGAATTTAATGTAGACCTTATGATTCCTGATAAATCAATCAGTATAAATGATGGAGCAATCGTGGCAATGGGCTGGCAGTCAAGTGGCAAAGATGGCAGCTATACACATGCAATCCTAGAAGCGCTTGCTAAGGAATATAGCTTTTCGTTAGATACACCATTTGAGGAGTTAAGCGAAACAGCAAAAGATGTAATCATTAACGGAACAAATGGCAGATGTGTGAAAGTATATTATCGTGGTCAAAGAGGCGAGGGTATATATGATGTGGCATTTGAGGGACTTATTAAAAATGAAGAGAGAAGATACAGAGAAACAGGTTCAGAGACACTGAAACAGGAATATGAGGAATTTATGACAATTACGCCTTGTAAGGAATGTAAAGGCCAGCGACTTAAGAAATCTTCACTTGCAGTAACTGTTTCTGATAAAAATATCCATGAGATAACATCGATGTCTATAAGAGATTTGCATAAATTCTTAGAGGATATGGAATTAACTGACAGACAGAAGTTCATAGGAGGTGAGATTCTTAAAGAAATCAAAGCAAGAATTAAATTCTTAATGGACGTAGGTCTTGATTATCTGACATTGTCGCGTGGTACAGCATCATTGTCTGGTGGTGAGGCGCAGAGAATAAGACTTGCCACACAGATTGGTTCAGGACTTGTGGGGGTTGCTTATATCTTAGACGAGCCTAGTATCGGATTACATCAGAGGGATAACGATAAACTCATTAATACACTTACACATCTGAGAGATTTGGGAAATACATTAATAGTTGTAGAACATGATGAAGATACAATGTTAGCAGCAGACCATATCATAGACATAGGTCCGGGGGCAGGCGAATATGGTGGACAGGTTGTGGCAGAGGGTACGGCAGAGGAGATTATGCAGAATGAGAATTCAATTACAGGAGCGTATCTTAGCGGACGTATAAAGATACCTGTTCCAGACACCAGAAGAGAGCCTACAGGCTGGATTACGGTAAAAGGTGCAAGACAGAATAATCTAAAGAATATCAATGTAGATTTTCCACTTGGAATTATGACATGCGTAACCGGTGTATCGGGTTCCGGAAAAAGTTCACTTGTAAATGAGATTCTCTATAAAGCATTGGCTAAGAAACTTAACAGAGCAAGAACTATACCTGGTAATCATGATACAATTGAGGGTACAGAGCAGTTAGACAAGATAATCAACATTGACCAGTCTCCAATAGGAAGAACACCACGTTCTAATCCTGCGACATATACAGGTGTATTTGACCAGATTAGGGATTTATTTGCAAGCACATCAGATGCTAAAATGAAAGGCTACAAAAAAGGCAGATTTAGTTTCAATGTCAAAGGCGGAAGATGTGAGGCTTGTTCCGGTGATGGTATAATTAAGATAGAAATGCATTTCTTGCCTGATGTGTATGTGCCTTGCGAAGTGTGCGGAGGAAAGCGTTATAACAGAGAAACTTTAGAAGTTAAGTATAAAGGCAAGAGCATCTTTGATGTGCTTGATATGACTGTTGAAGAGGCACTTAAATTCTTCGAAAATGTTCCATCAATTTATCGTAAAATTCAGGCATTATATGATGTAGGACTTTCATATATTAAATTAGGCCAGCCATCAACTACATTATCGGGTGGTGAAGCACAGCGAGTTAAGTTAGCTACAGAACTTAGCAGACGAGGAACAGGCAAGACAATCTATATTCTTGATGAACCTACAACAGGACTTCATTTTGCAGACGTTCATAAATTAGTGGAAATTTTAAGAAAATTATCTGATGACGGAAATACAGTCGTGGTTATCGAACATAATTTAGATGTAATTAAAGTAGCCGATTATATTATCGACATAGGACCTGAGGGTGGAGATAATGGTGGAACGGTTATCGCAAAGGGAACACCAGAAGAGGTTGTGAAGAATAAGAAATCATATACCGGTAAATATCTGAAGAAATATTTAGAAGATAAGTAAATGTACCTGAAGCATTATATATGTAGATTGAAACAAAATCCGAAATCTGAAAGCTGATGATTTATGTAGAAAAATGTCAGAAACTACTTGCATAATTAATGATATTTTATGTATAATTAGGACATTGTGTTTTTAGTCAGAAGTGGTTTTATATATTTCACATATAATCTATGAAAATTAAGGAGAGAAAAAGAAAATGCATACATTTGTTAATCAGGTAGCCAGAATAAATGGTGTAATTAATGAATGGGTATGGGGTATACCTATGCTTATTCTGATTATTTCGACCGGTATCTGGATGAGTATCAGAACGGGATTTTTCCAGATAGTAAGAGCGAAAATCGTTGGCGATGAAACATTTTTCGCAATATTTAAGAAGAGACACGTAACAAAGACAAAGGATAAGAAAGCAATTTCACAGTTCCAGGCACTTTCTACAGCATTAGCTGCCACGATAGGTACAGGTAATATAGCCGGTGTTGCAACTGCACTTACAGTTGGTGGACCGGGAGCTATATTCTGGATGTGGGTGTCAGCATTTTTCGGAATGATGACTAATTTTTCTGAAAATGTTCTGGGTATCTATTATAGAAGAAAGAATATGTATGGCGAATGGTCAGGTGGTGCAATGTACTATCTTGAGAATGGTCTTGGAAGTAAAAAAGGAATGAAGAAAATTGCCAAATTCCTTGCAATATTATTTGCAATTTTCTGTGTACTTGCATCATTTGGTATTGGTAATATGACTCAGGTCAATTCAATTGCAGATGCGATGCATAGTAATTTCGGAATACCTACTCTTGTTATGGGTATTATTCTTGCAGTGATTGCAGCACTCGTTGTAATAGGTGGAATTAAACGTATAGGCAGAGTTACAGAGAAACTTGTACCATTTATGGCATTAGCCTACATTATTGGTGCACTTGTTATTTTCTTCATAAATTATAGACAGATACCATATGTATTTGGAAGTATTTTCAAAGATGCATTTAATGTGTCAGCAGTAGGCGGTGGTATCGGCGGTTATGTAATAAAGAGAGCTGCTACAATGGGCTTTAAGCGAGGCGTATTCTCGAATGAGGCAGGTCTTGGTTCTTCAGTAATGGTTCATTCATCATCAGACGTTAAAGAGCCTGTTATCCAGGGAATGTGGGGTATTTTCGAAGTATTCTTTGATACAATAATTGTCTGCACATTAACAGCATTTGTATTATTATCAAGTAGTTCAGATGCAAAATCACAGGCAAAAGTATTTTCAAATATTACAACAGACAGTCAGACATTCAGCATAGCTGAACATATTGATGAGGATAAAGAAGTTCCACTTATAGATAAAGAGTACAGCACATTAGTTATAGATGTTGATAGCGATGGAAATGCTAAATTGTATACAGAGGCACCGGCAGATGGTGAATATCTTGAACTGAAGGCCTATGGAAATTCTTATTATGTAAAGGCTTCTAAGAAAGAGGACAGAACTGAAGATGATTACATATATACAAATATAATGTCAATTAAGGGAAATGCAGCAAAGGATTCAAATGGTAAAACAGTTAAAGATTCAAATGGCAACGTAGTCTTAGATTCTGTTAAAGTTGAACAAATTAATGGTGTATCTCTTGTTACATATGCATTTTCACAGAAGTTTGGTGATGTGGCTGCAAAATTGTTAGCAATTGCGATTTTATTGTTTGCATTTTCAACAGTTCTTGGCTGGTCTTTCTATGGAACAAAGGCGATTGAAT
>OQVU01000652.1_pt1 | contig 13304 bp, 8 predicted proteins | sample 1691611 | NCBI WGS metagenome assembly OQVU01 (sample SAMN03418272, study PRJEB22391) | human gut metagenome | biome: human-gut; feature: organic feature; material: feces | host: Homo sapiens | place: Tanzania | collected 2013-01
AGAGTGACCGTGCCGGTTATAGAAGTCATGGCAGTTGGGGAGCTGAAAGCGATGAATACATCATGTTCCTTGACCAAGAAGCCTATGAGCGCTTCCTGATGAGCAAAGAGGAGAAGGAAATCTACGATAAGAAGCAGGCAGAAGCTCGCAAGGCAAACAACAGCCAGAGCAAACCTGCAAAAGCAAATAGCAAAACCAACAAGAATAGCAAAACCGACAAGGGCACTCAAAAGCCTGCCGTCAAACCATTGGTATTCGACCTCGACAACTGTCAGGACCGTATCATCCGTCTCACCGTCAACTCAAGTCATCTGGGCGACGCCATACTCAGTCCTAAGGGTGACACGCTCTATTATCAGTCACGCTTCGAAGATGGTTACGACCTCTGGTGTCATAACCTCCTTGAAGAAAAGACCGAACTGGTGATGAAGAATGTGGGCTATGGCAATATGCAGGCTGACGCTTCATTCAAACACATCTATCTGTTGTCAAGAGGCATCAAGAAACTCGACCTTGCGAAAAACAAGAAAGAGACTGTCGAGTTTGATGCACCATCCAACTATCGTGGCTATGAAGAACGCCAATATCTGTTCGACCACACTTGGAGACAAGTCAAAGAGAAATTCTACGACCCAGAACTGCATGGTGTTGACTGGGAAGGTTATCGTGACATCTATGCACGTTTCCTCCCACATATCAACAACAACTACGACTTCCGTGATATGTTGAGCGAGATGCTCGGTGAACTCAATGGTTCACATACTGGTGCACGTTACCGCTCTACTGGTGCCACATTGAAGACAGCAAGTCTCGGAGTGTTCATCGACCAGCAATATGATGGCGACGGACTGCGCATCGAAGAAGTCATCAAGCGCAGCCCATTAGCACTTCATGGTTCTGAAGTAAAGGCAGGATGCATCATCGAGAGCATCGATGGTCATGAAATCAAAGCAGGTGCCGACTACTTCTGGATGCTCGACGGCAAAGCAGGAAAGTCTGTCCGCCTCAGCATCTACAATCCCCGTAACGGACAGCGTAAGGCCATCAACGTGAAAGCGATTAGCCAAGGCCAACTCCAGGATCTGCTCTACAAACGTTGGGTAGAACACAACGAACACTTGGTAGATAGCATTTCCGGTGGACAGGTTGCTTACGTGCATGTAGAATCTATGGACAGCGAAAACTTCCGCAAGGTATATAGCAAATTGCTCAACGACAAGAACCGCAACCGCAAGGCAGTAGTTGTTGACGAGCGCCACAATGGTGGAGGTTGGCTTCACGATGACCTCTGCACCCTGCTCAGCGGAAAACTCTATCACAACTTCGTACCACGTGGCAAATATGTGGGACGTGACCCACTCAACAAATGGGTTGCTCCCTCTTGCATCTTGATGGATGAAGACTGCTATAGTAACGGTTCGGGATTCCCTTGGGTATATCGTGAACTGGGCATTGGCAAACTCATCGGTACACCTGTGGCAGGTACAGCTACCAGTGTATGGTGGGAAACCCAGATGGACCCCACCCTCGTTTTCGGTATTCCGCAGATTGGCAAGAAGGATATGCGTGGCAACTATATGGAAAACCAAGAACTGTTGCCCGACATCGAGGTTTACAACACCCCCGAAGATTTCATCAACGGTCGCGACCCACAGTTGGAAACTGCTGTTCGTGAGATGATGCGTCAAGCAGGATTGTAGGATTCCATCCACAAATACCTATAAATATATTACGCCCCAACTCCTATATGGATTGGGGCGTTTTTCAATTTCAACCGGTCATAATCATATTGAGTTCACCCAATTCAGCCATTAGGGCTCAATCTATAGATTTACTGAACTTTCGCATGTGGGGAAGTTAAGGGAAGTTAGGGAAGTTAGAGAGAAGTTAAGGGACAAATGTCCTACGTCTTACGGCAAAAGGCTATTGTCTCTTAACTTCCCGAACGACCGTAGGGAGTGATAACTTCTTTAACTTCAATCAATTCCCTCAGTTGCGAAACTTGAATAGATTTATATTCAAGCAAAAAGAAATTGCTCATTAGGATTTATATTCAAACAAATGGACTATCTCAAACGAGATAGTCCATTTGTTTTTTCAGTGCTTGCAATTCCGTTCGGATATCAATCAACCTGCTTAATACATCAGTTTTGTTGGCAGTACCTCGTTTATTGGAATTGAGAATTTTCTTGGCTGCTGCAATCTTAAAGCCACGCACCTTCACCAGATTATGTATGGTGCGCAACAGATCGATGTCACTTTGCTGATACTGTCGTATCTTTGCCGGTCCCGAAGTTTTTGGTTTGAGCGTAGGAAATTCAGTTTCCCAGTAGCGCAATGTACTTTCATTAACGTCAAACATAGCCGCCACTTCGCGGATAGAATAATACATCTTCAGATTCTTGTTCAAGTTGAGTGCCATAATCGTATCGGTTTATTTTGCAAAGATACGATTAAGTGAGCGAAAAACCAAATTTATTTGAGTTTTTCCGAGCGTGAGTATCTAAGAGGCAACGCCTCAAAGATACGATTAAGTGAGCAAAATCCAAAAGAAAAACACATTTTTCTTTTAGATTATCGAACGTGAGCATCTTCGCAACATAGCAAAAAATCAAATTTCCATGCCATTCTAATGTTATGATATGCACCTAAAATATGTAAAAAGCGGCACACAGTTTTAACCAATCTTTGCAAACTAACACTTTTTAGCCAAAAAACTGTTTTATCTTACGTTTTTCTTTTTAAATATCCATTTTTCTACCTTTTTCGTGGTATTTTTCATGTTTTAGATGAAAAATATCAGATAATATTTGGTGATTAGAACAATTTGCTGTACTTTTGCGCCATGTTTATTTGTAAAAAGAGCTTAAAAGGAAACAAAAATAGTTATTCACGATAACACAACACTTGTCATTCAAGACAACACAAAATAGTTATTCAGAGTATAATTTAGTGATATGTTTAATTTTTAATCAAAATGAGAGTTTTTATGGAAAAGAAACTGCTTATCTTGTTGGTCAATATCTTCCTTCTATGTGGAGGAGTGTTGGCACAGACAAAAGTAACAGGTACCGTAGTATCTCAGGAAGACGGTGAACCAATCATCGGTGCTTCGATCATTATTCAGGGCCAGCGCTCAGGAACAGTGACCGATGCTGATGGTAAGTTCAGTCTTTCAGTACCTGCAGGTAAAAAGATTAGTGTCAGTTACATTGGTATGGAAACACAGACACTGGCTCCTAAAGCCAAGATGTCTATCACACTTCGCCCCAGTGCAGAGCTGCAAGAAGTGGTTGTAACTGGTATGCAGAAGACCGACCGTCGTCTGTTTACTGGTGCTACCGACCGTGTGAATGCCGAGGATGCCATTCTTAATGGTATCGCCGATATCTCGCGTTCACTGGAAGGTCGTTCTGCTGGTGTATCTGTACAGAACGTCAGTGGTACCTTCGGTACAGCACCAAAGATTCGTGTACGTGGTGCCACCTCTATCTACGGTTCTTCAAAGCCACTGTGGGTAGTTGACGGTGTTATCATGGAAGACGTAACCGACATTGACTCTGATGCATTGTCATCAGGTGACCCAGAAACCCTTATTTCTTCAGCCATTGCTGGTTTGAACTCAGATGATATCGAGTCATTCCAGATTCTGAAAGACGGTTCTGCCACCTCTATTTATGGTGCACGTGCCATGGCAGGTGTGATTGTAGTAACCACCAAGAAAGGTAAGGCAGGTACAGCACACATTAACTATACTGGTGAATTCACCATGCGTTTGAAACCTACCTATGGTAACTTCAACATTCTGAACTCTCAGGATCAGATGGGTATCTATCGTGAGTTGTACGATAAAGGATGGTTGAACCTCAGCAACACCCTGAATGGTAGCGACTATGGTGTATATGGTAAGATGTATGAGTTGATCAACACCTACAATCCATCAACCGGTGCTTTCGCTTTGGCTAATACTACAGATGCCAAGAATGCCTATTTGGCAAATGCAGAGTTCCGCAACACCGACTGGTTTGACGAACTCTTCTCTACCAGCATCCAGCAGAACCACTCTGTCAGCATGAGCGGTGGTACTGCCAAGTCAAACTACTATGCTTCAGTCAGTGCCATGACCGATCCAGGATGGTACAAGCAGTCAAAGGTTGACCGCTACACCCTGAACATGAACGTGAACCACAAGATTCTCGACAACCTCTCACTGAACATCATCGGTAGCGGTAGTTACCGTAGTCAGCGCGCTCCTGGTACTCTGAGTCAGGACGTCGATGTTGTATCAGGTAATGTAAAGCGTGACTTCGATATCAACCCATACTCTTATGCGTTGAACACTTCACGTGCACTCGATTCCGACACCTATTATCATAGTAACTATGCAGCTTTCAACATTCTGCACGAATTGGAAACCAACTTCATCGATGTCAACTTCCTCGATGCTAAGTTCCAGGCAGAGTTGAAATACAAGCCTATCAAGGATTTGGAGATTGCCGTACTGGGTGCATTGAAATACACCACCACTTCACAGGAATACAAGATTCTCGACAACTCAAACCAGGCAGAGGCTTATCGCGCTATGGACAACACCATCATCCGCGATGCCAACAAGTACCTCTATACTGATAAAGACGTACTTTACTCTTTGCCTATTACTGTACTGCCCGAAGGTGGTATGTACAAGCGCACCGACAACCGCATGCGCGACTACAACTTCCGTGCAACAGCCAACTACATACATACCTTTGCCGACATCCACTACGTAAACCTGTTCGGTGGTATGGAGACAACCGAAATCCAGCGTTCAAGATCATGGTTCAACGGTTGGGGTATGCAATATGCTAAGGGTGAAATTCCTTACTACACCTATCAGTTCTTCAAGAAGAGCTTGGAAGAGAATACCGACTACTATTCACTTTCAAACACCAACTCACGTTCGGCAGCCTTCTTCGCCAACGCCACTTATGGTTACGACAACCGTTACGTGTTGAACGGAACCGTTCGTTATGAAGGTTCAAACGCCATGGGTAAGAGCCGTTCTGCTCGTTGGACACCGACTTGGAACGTTGCAGGTTCATGGAATGTTGACCAGGAGAAATTCTTCAAAGCATGGGAGCCCACCATTTCCCACTTGAAACTGAAGGCCAGCTACTCTCTGACCGCTACACCTCCTCCCACATCTTATACAAGTTCAACCAACGTATTCAAGGCTTACAACCCCTACCGCATCTTCACCAGCGATAAGGAAACTGGTATCCAGCTTTCAGACCTTGAAAACAGCGAATTGACTTATGAGAAGAAGAACGAGTTCAACTTCGGAGTTGAAGCAGGCTTCTTGAACGACCGCATCAACGTATCGTTTGATATCTATACTCGTAAGAACTATGATGAAATCGGTCCTGTTGCTACACAGGGTATCGGTGGTCAGATTATCCGCTGGGCCAACGCAGCCGACATGAAATCACATGGTGAGGAACTCTCTATTTCTTCTACCAACATCAAATTGAAGGACTTCAGCTGGACCACCTCTTTGGTTTATTCTCACACCAAGACCAAAATTACCAATTTGGCAAGCCAGGACCGTGTGATTGATATGATTACCAACTTCGGTGGACGCCGCGTAGGTTATCCCGTACGTTCACTGTTCTCTATCCCCTTCGCAGGACTTGACGAAAACGGTCTTCCTACTTTCTACAACGAAGCAGGAGAAATCACCACCGACAACATCAACTTCCAGGAGCGCGACAAGGTTGATTACCTGAAGTATGAAGGTCCTACCGATCCTACCGTACAGGGTTCTTTGGGCAACCTCTTCAAGTATAAAGGTTTCACCCTGAACCTCTTCATCACCTACTCATTTGGTAATGTAGTTCGCCTCGATCCTGTATTCTCAGCCACTTATAACGACCTGAGTTCTATGACCAAGGAGTTCAAGAACCGCTGGATGGTTCCTGGCGACGAGAAGAAGACCAACGTACCTGTTATTTTGAGCTATGCACAGTACACCAACAACAAAGAGTTGCGTTATGGTTACAATGCCTACAACTACTCAGATGTACGCATTGCCAAGGGTGACTTCATCCGCATGAAGGAAATCTCTCTGCAGTATGACTTCCCCAAGAATTGGATTAAGCCTCTGACCAACCTCTCACTGAAGTTGCAGGCCACCAACCTCTTCCTCATCTACGCCGACAAGAAGTTGAACGGTCAGGATCCAGAATTCTTCCGCTCTGGTGGTGTATCAGCTCCTGTGCCCAAGCAGTTCACTGCAACTCTTAAAGTTGGCTTCTAATCAAGGTAATGGAATAACGAAACAAACAAAAGAACAACAATATGAAAAAATATATAGGATTTTCAATCATTGCACTGGGCCTTACCTTGACATCGTGTGACGATTGGCTCGACAAGTTGCCCGACAACCGTATGGAGCTTCAGACTCCAAGCGATGTCAGCAGTCTATTGGTAAGTGCTTATCCCAGCTCACACCCTGCCTATCTGCTGGAGATGTATTCAGACAATACCGATGAATGTGTCAACCCCTCATGGTCAGAAGCATCACGTTTTCAGGCTCAGGCTTACAACTGGGAAGACATCACTGAAACAGGTGAAGATGAATCACCTCAGGAACTTTGGAACAGACATTACATCGCCATTGCTTCTGCCAATGCTGCCATCGACCTGATTGAGGAAAAGGGCAGCCCTGCTGAGTATAACGAACAGTTGGGTGAGGCTCTGCTCTGCCGTGCTTATGCCATGTTCCAACTTTCTACCGTATTCTGTAAGGCTTACAACCCTGCCACTGCTTCAACAGATTTGGGTCTGCCTTATCCTACACATCCAGAAAAGGTAGTAGGAACAGTATATACTCGTGGCACTATGGAGGATCTCTATGGTCAGATTGATAAGGATTTGCAGCGTGGTCTTCCTTTGGTTAGCAGCAACTACAGCAAACCCAAGTTCCACTTCAACACCGATGCTGCCAAGGCATTTGCCGCTCGTTTCTACCTTTACAAGGGCGACTTCGCCAAGGCCATTACCTATGCAACAGAAGTATTGGGTGCCGATCCTACTGCCAAAGCCCGCGATTGGGATGCCTACGCAGCTCTTAACATGAACCAACAGATTCGTCCTGAGGCTTGGGTATCTGCCGATGAGAAGTGTAACTTCCTGCTCCAGACCGTATATTCAGAATGGGGAGTCATCTCTGGTCCTTACAGCTATGGTGAGAAATACGCACACAGCTACCGCATCACCTACGATGAGGATATTGCCTCTAAGGGTCCGTTCGGCGCAGCCAACTCTACTTTCAAACAGCGTGTATGGAGTAACACCGCATTGGCAAACCTGTTCCATCGCAAGGTGCCCTATGAGTTTGAATACACCGACCTGCAGGCTGGTATCGGATATGCCCATGCTGAGTATGCCGTATTCACCACTGAGCAACTTCTGTTAGAGCGTGCCGAGGCTTATGCGCTGAGTGGCGAACTGCAGAAAGCCGTTGATGACTACAACACCATCATGAAGGTTTATCAGAACTATCCAAAGACTTTCACTTTGCAGCAATTGGTTAATTTCTATAATAGTGTTCCCTATTACACTCCAAAGAAAGCCACCGTTAAGAAGCATTTCGTTAAACCCGTCTATACCATCGGTGCCGAAGGTTCTGATCAGGAAGCATTGCTTCAGGCCATTCTTCACTTGCGTCGCATCATGGAACTCGGCGAAGGATACCGTATGCAGGACGTGAAACGTTATGGTATTGTGATTTACCGTCGCCAGACCAACACAAGTTTCACTATCTCTGCTGTAACCGACTCACTCACTGTTGACGATCCACGTCGTGCCATCCAGCTGCCTCAGGATGTAATCACCTCTGGTTTGGAGCCTAACGACCGTATTTCTGTGAAAGACCAGGGCGGTAACATTATGCAGGACTCTGGCTTTATCTACGAGATTAAAAAGTAACGACCCACTAAATCAAGAACACAATGAAAAAGATATATTTCATCTTGTTTGCCGTTGTTGCAGCACTCAGCTTCACGGCATGTTCAGACGGTGACCAGCCTTCAGGCAGTAGCATCTTTGTGAACGACGAAGCCAAGCCCGATGCCTTTGAGCAGTGGTTGCTGGAAAACTTCACCTATCCTTACAACGTAGAGGTGCTCTACCGCATGAAGGATACCGAGATTGACCACAAATACACACTGACCCCAGCAGACTCTGCCAAGTGTGCTAAACTGGCCATGATTGTGAAATACCTTTGGTATGACGCATACGCTGAGGTAGCAGGTCCTGACTTTGTGAAGGCCAACACCCCACGTGTACTGCAGTTCATCGGTTCACTTGCCATTGAAAACAACGGAACCGTTGTGATGGGTACTGCCGAGGGCGGTTACAAGATTACCCTCTACAATGTGAACAACCTGGGTTCTGCATTCAAACTTGACGACTATGATGCACTGAACCAGTGGTACTTCACCACACTGCACCATGAGTTCCAGCACATTCTGAACCAGAAGAAGCCATACGATACTTCGTTTGACCTCATCTCAGAAGGTAACTATGTCAGCGGCGACTGGTATCAGTACGACACCGACACACAGGCACTGCCACTCGGATTTATCCGTAACTACGCAATGAACGAACCTCGTGAAGACTATGCAGAACTCTACTCACAGTATCTGACCAACAATGATGCGCTATGGAATTCCAAGATGGAGAAAGCCGGCGAAGAAGGACAGGCCATCATCGAACAGAAACTGGCTCACATCCGCACCTATATGCGCCAGAACTGGAACATCGACCTTGAAGAGTTGCGTGCCGTAGTTCAGCGTCGTGCTGTGGAATACAAGAAACTTGATTTCGAACACTTAAAGTAAAGACAACGCTATGAAGAAAATATTTTTCTATATCATGTTTGCCGTAGCAGGACTGTCACTTCAGTCTTGTCTGCACGATGACGACGAGATCTTCGACAAGTCGGCTGCAGAGCGTATCAACGAAGCAGTTGCCAATGCCAAGGAAGTGTTGACCAGCTCACAGGAAGGTTGGGTCATGCACTACTATGTTGGTCAGGAATATGCTTATGGCGGTTTGAACCTTGCCATGAAGTTTACCGACGGTAAGGTACAGATGTACAACGAAACTGCAAAAAACTCTGATGGTTCCTACAAGTCAGTAGTCTCTACATATAAGATTACGCGCGACCAGGGTCCTGTACTCGCTTTCGATACCTACAATGATTTGCTCCATGTCTATGGTGACCCCGCTGGAAGCGGTCCAACCGATGTTGACGGATGGGAAGCCGACTATGAGTTTGTCATCATGAACATCAGCGAGGATCAGAACACCATTACCCTCAAAGGTAAGAAGTTCAACAACACCATCGTTCTTGAGCGTCTGAATCGTCCCGTAGCTGAATACTTCGATGCTGCAACTAAGATGGCTGAGAGTCTGACCAACGCAGGTATTCTTGCCTATACTGTTGGCGACAAAAAGGCTAAGTTCTATCCTGGTTCAAGCGAATACTCAGTGAAATATGTAGATGATAAGGGCGAAGTAGCCTCACTGACAGTTCCCTATACTTCTACCGACAAGGGTCTTCTCTTCAACGAACCTATCGAGCTCTTTGGCGATACGCTCAAAGGCATCAACGCAAAAGATACTGCCACTGTCAACGATGTACTGACAGCCAACACCATCGTAGCCTCCAACGACGAGTCGAAGACCTTTAGCTTATCAAATGATCTGAACGATATCTTCCAGAAAGGCAACTGGTATCTTGCTCTGAGCAATATGGGTGAAGTAGCAGGTCCTGGCTTGAAGTCATTCATTGATGCTTGTAAGGAGAGCGAAGGTGAAGTAGTGAACTACTGCTACATCGGAACCTATACAGGTGACTATGGCTTCTACTTCCTCAGCGGTCAATTTAAAGGTATGGCAAAATTCGCTGTTGATGCTCCAATAAGCGAACCTGATGTCATCACCTTCGATTTCAACGGTTACGACAGCACATTCGGATTCAGTAACGGTCAATACTATGCAACCTACTGCAACTTCGGTGATGCCTACACACCATTCCTCTCCACTTTCAAGCTGAGTGCTGACGATGTTAACAATCCTACCGTAATGACATTGACCGACCAGAACAATGCGAAGAATGTCATCAAACTGGTAAAGGAGCCTGTACTTGTTCCAGGAGAGCATTAATATTAAATCACATAAAAGACTTATAAGCGTATGAAAAAGATATATAGTCTGATCGTCTTTGCCATAGGAAGCCTTACGCTGGCTTCCTGCGGCGACGACGACTTCACAGAGAAAGTCAACACCATTCAGGTGGAAAAATCGGAAACGACTATTCCTGCCGCTGGCGGTTCGGTAGATATTACCCTCACTGGCGAAGGACTGACAGTTGCTTCGGCTGCTGACTGGCTCACTGCCACTATCAACGGCAATGTGCTGACAGCAAGTGCAACAGCCAACCCAACCCGCGAGTCGCGTGCCTCACACATTGATGTGAAGGCTGCCAACGGCGACACCTATCTGGTAAGTATCGTACAGACTGGCGGTACACTCGCACTGGAAAGCAATGAACTCGCTGCCACCGACCTCGACGCTTCTTACAACGTAGCTATCGCAAAGTCTGTCGGTTCAGTTACTGTAAAGAGCCTGTCCGACTGGGTTAAGGCTTCGGTTAATGCAAAGAGCGATTCTATCAAGGTTGAAGTTGCATCAAACGACTATGACGTTGCCCGTCAGGGTAAGATCTTGGTGACCAGCGGTGTACTGGAAGATACCCTCTACGTCAACCAGGCTGCCATGAAGTTCAGCCTCGCCACCAACGTTGCCAGCATTCTGACCAACGCTGCCGGCAGCAAGACTGTTACCGTCAGCCACAGCAAACCTGTCACCGTGGAGAGCAAGGCTGACTGGATTACCGCCAGCATCACTGGCAATGTAATCAAGGTTTCGGTTGCTGCCAACGCTACTAAGCGCCGTATGGGTGAGGTTGCCGTGAAGTCAGGTAAATCAGAGAAGACACTCTATGTGAGCCAGCTCGACTTTGCCGATCAGTTCACAGAAACCTACAAATTCCTGTTCTACGATAGCGACGAGAGCGCTTGGTTCTATCTTCCTGCCGATGTAACCGAACAGGGCATCAGCATCAAGCCATTCACTGACTTCGGTGCCTATACTATTCCTCTGACCGTCAACAAGACTGCCAAGACTGTGAAAACAGCCAACTGCGGTACTTATCTGGGAGAATGGAGCTCAGAAGGAAATACTTACTACCTGTATCTGGCATGGGCTAACGCCTTCGGAGAAGCCAGTAAGATTTGGTCAACTGCTACAGTTATCAATGCAGCAAGCACTGGTACTGTTTATGCAGACAAGCTGAAATCAGGTGATGTAGTGACCATCATCGACTGGGCTGGTACCTGGACCTACAATAAAGTCACTCACCAGATTGACAGCTGGCAGTTCCAGGCCATGAAAGATAAAGCATTTAGCACTGCCAATAATCTTGGTTATGTGCTTTCGTTCGGCAAACCTTACTTGATGAGCGACCCAGAGGGCACCACTGCCAAGTATGCTAAGAAGAATGGTTGTGCCATTCAGATGCCTAACGGTGAGTATGCTCGTCCCGCAGTATTGAAGAAGATTCTAAGACCATTGAAATAAATGGATAGAATATAAAAACCTACCAGAAACACACTCTCACTAATTGATTGGTGGACGGGAGATGCCGACGAGGCATGAGCCCGTCCACTTTTTTTACCACCCACGACCATCAACTATCTATAAAAAGTAACCTATTAAAGCGCTGCTGGACGTCACATGGTCTATTCGATGTAAGCATCTATAACTTTTCATTGTGGCAGTTGGCGCATTTTCATTGTGACAGTTGGCGCATTTTCGTTGTGGCAGTTGGCGCTTTTTCGTTGTGGCAGTTGGCGGAAATCTATAGGAGCGGAGAGAGATAAAGACCTTATTATTTCTCGCACACATACGCGCACACGTGCGCATACAGGCACACGCGATGTCGAAAAAATCGACCACTCGACCACCAATACCGCTTAACCGACAGAGATACAACGGATTAACGGGTGGTCGATGACTTCATCCTAATGCGTTTCGACCACCATTCAACCACAAACTGACCACCAACTGCCCATCAGAAGGCTTTTGCAACAAGAGAAAAATGCTGGGATATTGGGGATTTTCATGGCAAACAACGTGACTATTGCGTGACTGCAAGGCAGGTCACACACCCGTCGCGCCGCATTGTTGCTTGGTTTTTGGAGTTGACATAACTTTGCAGCGTGTTCTTCCAACCGATGGAGGGACAACGACTAAGAAAACAACAAACCATTAATTCCAAAAACAACAATGATGACCTCAACACTTCAAATCCAAATGAACAACGCCCGCAATTTCATCCATCACAACTATCAGCGCATGCCCTGTCTCCACCGCTTGGCACTTCTCGTCGGCACCAACGAATGTACGCTGAAGAAATGTTTCAAACAATCGTTTGGCACTACCGTGTTCGGCTACCTGTTTAATCTGCGCATGGAAATGGCTGTGCAACTGCTGTGCAACACCGACGAACCCGTTTCCACCATCGGCTATCATCTGGGTTACGAGCACCAAAGCCACTTCTGCACCGCCTTCAAGCGCAAATATGGCGTATCGCCATCGCTGTTTCGCGACCAGCAAAACAAGGCCGTTGCAAGTGCATGACAGTCAAAAGGATAGTGCGCTGTTTTGCAAATTCATTGAATTTGGTCAGCAATTTCATTGAATTTGGTCAGCAAATTCATTGAATTTGGTCAGCAATTTCATTGAATTTGGTCAGCAAATTCAATGAATTTACTCGGCAATTTCAATGATTTTGCCCTACTGTCACGATGATATTCGTGCGCTAAAGAACTGCTGCACGTCTCAAACGAAAGTTGCTCTTCTCTGCAAATCAATTTGTTTTGCCGAGCAAATCAATTTACTTTGCAAAGGAAATCAATTTGTTTTACTGAGCAAATCAATTTACTTTGCATTCGCATCTGCTGCATATTTATATGAAACATCTGTTTCTCAACATATTATACCGCCCCCGCAACACAGTCAACAATAGTCCGCAAGCAAGAAGGCTGTCATGACTTTTCTGCGGATAAACGAGGGGGATATCTGCCACTGAAGTGAAATTCCTACGCTATTAACCTTAATTAACACAAAAATCTTGTGTTGTAAACAAATATAAACGATATTTGCAGAAATTATCAAGTGTTTATGCCCCAACA
>OQVU01000653.1_pt1 | contig 13299 bp, 10 predicted proteins | sample 1691611 | NCBI WGS metagenome assembly OQVU01 (sample SAMN03418272, study PRJEB22391) | human gut metagenome | biome: human-gut; feature: organic feature; material: feces | host: Homo sapiens | place: Tanzania | collected 2013-01
TTACTACATCACGAATGAAAGAACCATCAACAGCAATACTACTTCTGCATTGCCCTGACGAACAAGGCATCATCTCGGAAGTTACAAAGTTTATCACAGACAACCAGGGTAACATCGTATACCTTGACCAATATGTAGATAGAGAAGACGGTATGTTCTTTATGCGTATAGAATGGGAGTTGAAGAACTTCACCATTCCACGCGAGAAAATCTATGAATATATAGACACCCTATATTCGCAGAGATACAGCATGACGTTCAACCTTTACTTTAACGACGAACGACCACGCATGGCTATCTTCGTGAGCAAGATGAGCCATTGTCTATACGACTTACTGGCACGCTATAAGGCAGGAGAATGGAACGTAGACATACCTTGCATCGTGAGCAACCACGAAGACTTGAGATATGTGGCAGAGCAATTCAACATACCTTACTACGTGTGGTCGATAAAGAAAGACCACTCTAACAAAGAGGAAGTTGAGAAGGCAGAAATGGAGTTGCTGAAGAAAGAGAAGGTGACATTCATCGTGTTGGCACGCTACATGCAGATCATCACCGACGGCATGATAAGCGCTTACCCACACAAGATTATCAACATCCACCACTCGTTCCTACCAGCATTCATTGGTGCTAAGCCTTATCATCAGGCATGGGAAAGAGGCGTGAAGATTATCGGCGCCACAAGCCACTATGTAACCGCCGACTTGGATGCAGGTCCTATCATCGAGCAAGACGTCACCCGCATCACCCACAAGGACACTCCTGAGAGCCTCGTGCTCAAAGGCAAAGACTTGGAGAAGATTGTATTGTCGAGAGCCGTTACTAAGCACATAGAGCGCAAGATTCTGACATACAACAACAAGACGATAATATTCAGTTAGGGAATCGCCCTACACACACAGCATAATAACACATAACACAACATCAGAACTGTGAAAGTAGCAATAGTAAAATACAATGCTGGCAACATTTACTCCGTGGTAAACGCCATGCGACGACTCGGAGTGGAACCCATCATCACCGACGATGCTGAGGTGCTGGCTTCTGCCGACAGGGTGCTATTTCCCGGACAGGGCGAGGCAAGCTCTACGATGGCTTATATCAAGGAGCATCAGCTCGACCGCATCATCCTCGACTTGAAGCAGCCAGTATTGGGCATCTGCATCGGTCAGCAGCTATTGTGCAAGCATAGCGAAGAGGGCAACACCGACTGCATGGGACTATTCCCGATGGAGGTGAAACGATTTCAGCCTACGTGCCACGAAGACAAGGTGCCAGCTATAGGATGGAACAGAATAGAGCTGGGCGATGAGCCTTGCAAACTATTCAAGGGATTGGGAGACAGTCCGTATGTTTACTTCATCCACAGCTACTATGTACCTGTGAGTCAATGGACTATCGCTACAGCCAACTACACATTACCATTCTCTGCAGCGCTGCACAAGAACAACTTCTATGCCACGCAGTTTCATCCAGAGAAGAGCGGAAAGGTGGGAGAACAGATTCTGAAAAACTTCATGGAGATTGACTTATGATAGAACTAATACCAGCCATCGACATCATCGACGGCAAATGTGTGAGGCTCACCAAAGGCGACTACAATCAGAAGACCGTCTACAACGATTCGCCTGCCGATGTGGCACGACAGTTTGAGGACATGGGATTCAAACGCCTACATGTGGTTGACCTCGATGGAGCAAAGTCGAAACATATCGTCAACGACCATGTGCTGAAGGCTATTACCGAGGCAACAAACTTGAAGGTGGACTTCGGAGGCGGACTAAAAACCGACGACGACCTGAAGAAGGCTTTCGAGGCTGGAGCAAGCATTGTGACAATAGGCAGCATTGCGGTGACAAAACCAGAGCTATTCTTGAGTTGGCTCGAAGAATATGGCGCCGACAAGCTGATATTGGGAGCCGACGTAAGAAACGGCAAGATTTCGATAAACGGATGGAAGGAAGACTCTGCAGAAGAGCTGCTGCCATTCTTGAAACAATATGTAGACCACGGAGTGAAAAACGTGCTCTGTACGGAGATATCGAAAGACGGCACCCTGCAAGGGCCAGCCATCGAACTATATCGCCAAATCATGGACGCTTACCCCACCCTGCACCTCATAGCAAGTGGCGGCGTGGGCTGCACCAACGACATTCGCAACCTTAACGAGAGTGGCATTCCTGCCGTGGTATTCGGCAAGGCATTCTATGAAGGAAAAATAAATATCGAAGAGCTATGGCAACTTTAGCAAAACGCATCATACCATGCCTCGACGTGAAGAATGGCGAAACCGTTAAGGGCACCAACTTCGTTAATCTGCGTAGCGCTGGCGACCCTGTAGCTTTGGGCAAAGCTTATAGCGATATGGGAGCCGACGAGCTGGTGTTTCTCGACATCACGGCAAGCTTCGAGGAGCGCAAAACCTTTACCGACATGGTGACAAAGGTGGCGCAAGAGATAAACATCCCGTTCACCGTGGGTGGCGGAATAAATAAACTGGAAGACGTGGAACGTCTGCTCAACGCCGGAGCCGACAAGGTGAGCATCAACTCTGCAGCCATCCGCACACCAAACCTCATCGACGAGATAGCTGGCAAATTTGGCTCGCAAGTGTGTGTGTGCGCTATCGATGCACGCCACGACGAAGACGGTTGGCATTGCTACGTGAAGGGCGGCAGAGAACGAGTTGAACTTGGGCTCTTCGACTGGGCACACCAGGTGCAAGAGCGTGGCGCTGGCGAGATATTATTCACCAGCATGGATCACGACGGAGTGAAGCAAGGATTTGCCAACGAAGCTTTGGCAGAGCTTGCCGACAACCTGTCGATACCCGTGATAGCAAGTGGCGGCGCAGGCACCATGGAGCATTTCAAAGATGCTTTCGTAAAGGGCAAAGCCGACGCTGCATTGGCAGCAAGCGTGTTCCACTTCGGCAAAATAGCTATACCTGAGCTAAAAGATTATCTCTGGCAACAGGGAATAAACGTGAGGAGATAAGCTCACACACGCGTACATATATATAATAAGGTAACGACAAAACACAACGCAAAAATGGAAATAGACTTTGAAAAGACAGGCGGACTCGTTCCTGCCATCATACAGGATGCAAATACAAAGAATGTATTGATGCTTGGATACATGAACCAAGAGGCTTTCGACAAAACCATGGCTACAGGCAAGGTTACCTTCTGGAGCCGCTCGCGCAACTGCCTCTGGACAAAGGGCGAAACATCGGGCAACTTTCTCGACCTGGTGAGCATCAAGAACGACTGCGACAACGATACGCTACTCGTCAAGGCTGTGCCTCATGGTCCAACATGCCACAAAGGCACCGACACCTGCTGGGGCGAAGACAACGAGAGCAATCCATTGGCTTTCCTCTCAGAACTACAGGACTTCATAGAGCGTCGCCACGAAGAGATGCCTGAGGGCAGCTACACCACAAGTCTTTTCCAAAAAGGCGTTAACCGCATAGCACAGAAAGTGGGCGAAGAAGCTCTCGAGACTGTCATCGAAGCCACCAACGGCACCAACGACAAACTCATCTACGAGGCTTCCGACATGTTCTACCACCTCATAGTGCTGCTCACCGAAAAGGGACTACGCATAGAGGATGTGGCTGCAGAACTGCAAAAACGCCACGACCCTAACTGGGATAAAGCCCGAAGGGTGAAAAAGAGTAAAGAGTAAATTGCTAATAAAAGATATGCTAATAGAATATAAAAACGTAAACATCTACCAGCAAGGCAAATTAGTGCTTGAGGGTGTAGACTTCCATGTAGACGAAGGAGAATTCATCTACATCATTGGTAAGGTGGGCTCGGGAAAGAGTTCACTACTGAAAACAACATACTGCGAGCTCGACCTCATGAAAGACGAGGCTGAGAAGGCAGAAGTGTTAGGACGCAATGTGGTGAGTCTGAAACGCAAGGAAATACCTGCACTAAGACGCGAATTGGGAATAATATTCCAAGACTTCCAGTTGTTGCACGACCGCACGGTTTACGACAACCTGGAATTCGTGCTTAAAGCTACAGGATGGAAAAACAAGAAAGATATTAAAAAGCGTATCGACGAGGTGCTGGCTGATGTCGGCATGCAAGAGAAGATACACTCTATGCCTCACGAACTATCGGGTGGCGAACAGCAGCGTATTTCTATAGCTCGCGCATTGCTCAACGAGCCAAAGGTGATAATCGCCGACGAGCCTACGGGAAACCTCGACCCAGAAACAGCAACGTCAATCCTGAATGTGCTGAAGAGCATCACTCAGACTGGCACCGCCGTGGTGATGACCACTCACAACTTGCCTATCATCGACCAGTTCCCAGGCATCGTTTACCAATGCAAGGACGGTCACATGGCAGACATCACTAAGGATTTCACTAAGCTCTCAATAAGTGAAGAGTGAAGAGTGAAGAGTGAAGAGTGAAGAGTGAAGAATCAAATGGATTTGAAGGATAATTAAGAAAAAAAGAAAAAAAGAAAAAAAAAAAATAAACGATATGAACATGCAAGTAATGAAGTTTGGAGGTACCTCGGTAGGTTCTCCTGAAAGAATGAAGAATGTTGCCAAGCTCATCACAGAGTCTGGCGAACCAACTTTCGTAGTGCTCTCGGCAATGAGCGGCACAACAAACTCATTGGTGGAAATCAGCGACTATCTGTATAAGAAGAATCCAGAAGGCGCAAACGAGGTTATCAACAACCTTGAGAAGAAATACTTGCAACACGTAGAAGACCTCTACTCCACCGAAGAATATAAGCAGAAGACACGCGACCTGTTGCAGCAGGAGTTCAACTATCTGCGCTCATTCACCAAAGACTTGTTTACAAGCTTCGAGGAGAAGAGCATCGTGGCTCAGGGCGAAATCATCAGCACCAACATGGTGGTGAACTATCTTCAGGAGTGTGGCGTTAAGGCTGTGTTGCTCAATGCACTCGACTTTATGCGCACCGACAAGAATGCTGAGCCTGACACCGCTTATATCAAGGAGAAGCTACAGTCCATCATGAAGGACAATGAGGGCTATCAGATTTACATCACCCAGGGCTTCATCTGCCGCAACGCTTATGGCGAGGTAGACAACTTGCAGCGTGGTGGTTCTGACTATACTGCATCGCTCATCGGTGCTGCTCTGCCAGCTTCTGAGATTCAGATCTGGACCGACATCGACGGAATGCACAACAACGACCCTCGTATCGTTGATAAGACAGAGGCTGTGAGACAGCTCAACTTCGAAGAGGCTGCCGAGCTCGCATACTTCGGAGCAAAGATTTTGCACCCTACATGTGTGCAGCCAGCTAAATATGCAGGCATTCCTGTACGCTTGAAGAACACCATGGACCCTAAGGCCGAAGGCACTATCATCGACAACGTGATAGTACGTGGCAAAATCAAGGCTGTGGCTGCTAAGGACAACATTACAGCTATCAAGATTAAGTCGTCGCGCATGCTCTTGGCAACAGGATTCTTGCGCAAGGTATTCGAGATTTTCGAGAGCTATCAGACTCCTATCGACATGATTGCGACATCAGAAGTTGGTGTGAGCATGAGTATCGACAAAGACGACCACCTGAACGAAATCGTTGACGAGCTCAAGAAATATGGTACTGTGACCGTAGACACCAACATGTGTATCGTCTGCGTAGTTGGCGACCTCGACTGGAGCAACCTCGGTTTCGAGACCATCGCTACCGACGCTATGAAGAATATCCCTGTACGCATGATTAGCTATGGCGGTAGCAACTACAACATCTCGTTCCTTATCAAGGAGAGCGACAAGAAGCAAGCGCTGCAGAACTTGAGCAACGTATTGTTTAATAAGTAAAGCAAAAAACACATCATCTCTTTCAGCCCATCTCTCTCCAACACAGAGGGATGGGCTATACAACAACACACAACACACACAGAACAAGACAATTCAAATGAAAGGTACATTTCCAATAGATAAATTCCAAGGCATACAGACGCCATTCTACTATTACGACACCGACTTGCTGCGCCAAACCCTGAAGGCTATCAACAACGAAGTGGACAAGCATCCAGGATACCATGTGCACTATGCGGTGAAGGCTAATGCCAATCCAAAGGTGCTCAACATAATCTGCCAAGCTGGCCTTGGTGCCGACTGCGTGAGCGGTGGCGAGATAGAGGCTGCCATCAATGCAGGTTTTGCACCATCTAAGATAGTATACGCCGGAGTGGGCAAAAGCGACTGGGAGATAAACCTCGGACTCGACAAGGATATTTTCTGCTTCAATGTGGAGAGCATCGCCGAGCTGGAGGTTATCAACGAGCTTGCTGCTGCACGAGGCAAGGTGGCGAGAGTGGCTTTCCGCATCAACCCTAACGTGGGCGCACATACTCATGCCAATATCACTACCGGACTTGCAGAAAACAAATTCGGCATTGCCATGCAAGACATGGAGGCTGCGATAGAAGAAGCGGCACAGATGCAGAACGTGAAGTTTGTGGGATTGCACTTCCATATTGGTAGTCAGATACTTGACATGGGCGACTTCGAGGCTTTGTGCAACCGTATCAACGAATTGCAAGACAAGCTTGAGCGCAATCATATCATCGTTGAGAATATCAATGTGGGCGGTGGACTCGGCGTTAGCTACGACCACCCTAACCGTGAGCCAATACCAAACTTCAAGGCTTATTTCGATACATACGCCAAGAAGTTGAAATTGCGCGAAGGTCAGTCTCTGCACTTTGAATTGGGACGTGCTGTTGTGGCTCAGATGGGCTCGCTCATCACCCGCACACTATACGTGAAGCAAGGCACAGCAAAGAAGTTTGCCATTGTGGATGCCGGCATGACCGACCTCATCCGTCCTGCCCTTTATCAGGCGTACCACAAGATAGAGAACATTTCGAGCGATGAGCCTATGGAGACCTACGACGTGGTGGGTCCGATATGCGAATCGAGCGATGTCTTTGCTAAAGCTATCGACATCAATAAAACCAAGCGTGGCGACCTAATAGCACTACGCTCGGCTGGAGCCTATGGCGAAATTATGGCTAGTCAGTACAACTGCCGTAAGTTGCCTAAAGGCTATATCTCAGAAGATTTATGATATTTAATACAACATCATTAATAATTTGCGGCATTCTGCTGCTATTGGCTATTATAGCCCCCTTTGTTAACCCTCTGTTCCGAAAGATAATCTTGTCGGAAGAGGCAGACTTATCATCAACAGAAGATGCCGACAACAGTTCAGCTAACGATGCTTACGGACAGCATTTGCCATCCGTAAGCATCGTCATAACTGCCCACGACAATGTTGCCGAACTAAGGCGCAATCTGCCATTGGTGTTGGCACAGCAATATCCTGGAAACTATCAGGTGATTGTGGTGGCAGAGAAAGGCGACAGCGAAACAGAAGATGTGTTGAAGTTGCTTTCAGCCGACAAGCATCTATACTACACGCTGATACCTGAATCGTCGAGATACATGAGCCGCAAAAAGCTCTCTATCACGATTGGCGTGAAGGCTGCCCAAAGCGAATGGATAATGCTCATGGAACCATCGTGCCGCCCAGAGTCGGAACATTGGCTTGCCACTATGGCTCGCAACTGCAATAAGGACAAAGACCTTGTAATTGGCTACAGCCGTTATGACGACGACGCAAAAATGTATCAGCGTTTTGAGCGCATGCTAACTCAATGCTACTCGCTTCGCGAAGCTCAGCAGTCTACGGCTTATCGCCATTATGGCTCTAACCTTATGATACGCAAAAGCCTGTTTATGAAGCAGGAGGGTTTTCGCAGTAGCTTGAACTTGGTGAGAGGAGAATACGACTTCTTGGTAAACGATTTTGCCACAGCCGACAATACAGCTACAGAAACCTCGCCACAGGCTCATGTCGTTGAGGATGCTCCTACCCACAAGGCGTGGCTGTATCACCACATGTACTATCTGGAATCGAGAAAGATGCTGAAGCGAGGCATAAAGCATCGTTTGGTGTTCAACATCGACCAGATAATGCTCCACACAACAGTAATTGCCGACATCGCAGCCATTGCAGCATCCGTGGCTCTTCAGCAATGGATTATCACAGCAGTAGCAGCGGTTTCGCTGATAATAACAACATCACTATGTAGTCTATGGTTGTCTAAACGCTCCAAGGAGTTGGGCGAAAATATCCCTACCCTTTTGGCTTTGCCTTTGCAGCTTAGCGTGGTGTGGCACAACATGAAACATGCCATAAACCATAAGTTTGCCGACAAATTAGATTTTACAACCCATAAGCTATAAAACTATAGGATTATGAGGATTTTGCTCTATATACCACAACAGACATTCAGCGTCGACGCCAACAAAGAATTGGTGACGGCGCTGAATGTGTGTCTTAACGAGAATGGTGACATAAGCGGTGTGCAGGCTGAAATAGCTCACGCTTACTCACCACAGTTGCTCAACGACATCAATATCGTACACATCTTCGGCTGCTGGAATCATCAAGCAGCACAGCTCATGCAGAAAGCCACAAAGGCGAATATCCCTACGGTATTTTCGCCTTTAGGCGGACTCGAACCATGGACTATGAAAGGTAAGGCTGCAAAGAGAAATCTGCAGACCAACCTCTTTCAGCGCCGAATGACACGACAGGCGTCGGCTGTGCATGTGGCAGGAAAGTTTGAAAACGAGATGTTCACTCGTCTGCGTTGGAATCCTCGCGTGAGCATCATCAAGAACCCTGCTTTGACAAGTCTCGTGAGCAATAAGGAGATGGCACACCAGATGCTGACACTCTATCAAAAGGTGCTGGACTCCAATGTCTACACCTTGATGAGCCAACAAGCAGCAACAGCCATGACGTATCTGCTGCAGGCAGCCACCTGCCCCGAAATAGCGCAGATGCCTACAGCCATGAAGCAGGCTAAGGAAGAAGTGGAGAAGATTGACGCCACCGACTGGCGCAACATCTGCATCTATGCTCACGACGAACATATCTCCGACATCATTGCCCAAGGTGCAGCCATCATCAACCCTGCGCTTACGATGATAGAAGTGGACAATGCTCAGCGCTTTGCTCCAAGCAATAAATATAGCGATAAAGATTTGAAGTGCGACGACGTGCTGAGTAGCAACATCATGCTGAAAAGCAAGGTGGAAGATATTGCTACCGACGAACAGCAGACGGAGCACGAACTGTGCATGATGGTGCTAAACATAAAGCACGAACTTGCTCACAACAAGTTGCCTTTGCGCCATATTGCAAACCTTGCCACACGCCTCAACCACGAGGAATACGACGAGGATGTATTGGCAACAATGCTCGAAGAAACCAGCGCCACGCTGTTTATGGCAAGACTCGAAGCGGCAATGGCAACCATCACAAGATTAACAGAAGGCTTCATGCCTATAAAACCAATATTTGATAAACAGGCAGACGCAATGGCGTCTGAGATTACAAAACTTAAAAACATAGCCGTGTCATGACAAATCCTAAAGACATTGAAAAAGACATGAGATACTTGCAGCTGTTGTCAAACTCGTTTCCAACAATAGCCGATGCAAGTACTGAAATTATAAACCTTCAGGCTATTCTAAATTTGCCTAAGGGCACCGAACATTTCCTTGCCGATATTCATGGCGAGTATGAGGCTTTCCAGCATGTGCTCAAAAATGCTTCGGGCAATATTAAGCGAAAGGTAAACGACCTTTTCGGCACCACTCTGCGCGAAGCCGAAAAGCGTGAGCTCTGCACCTTGATTTACTATCCAGAGCAGAAGCTGGAGCTGGTGAAAGCACAAGAGAAAGACATCGACGACTGGTATCACATCACGCTTCATAAGCTGGTGGCTGTTTGCCGAGACATTTCGAGCAAATACACACGCTCTAAGGTGCGCCACTCGTTGCCTGCCGACTTCTCTTATATCATCGAAGAATTGCTCCACGAGCGCACAGAAGACACCAACAAGACAGCATACGTAAACGAGATTATCGACACCATAATATCTACAGGACGTGCCGACGATTTCATCATCGCTATGGCTGGTGTGATACAGCGATTGGCTATCGACCAACTTCACCTCTTGGGCGACATCTACGATCGTGGTCCTGGCGCTCATCGCATCATGGACTTAATGGAAAACTACGAACATTGGGACATCACATGGGGCAACCACGACATAATGTGGATGGGTGCTGCCGCGGGCAATGATGCTTGTATCTGCAATGTGATTCGCTTGTCGCTACGCTATTCTAACCTCGCAACTTTGGAAGAAGGCTACGGCATCAATCTTGTGCCTCTTGCCACATTTGCTATGGAAGCCTACAAAGACGACCCTTGCGAAGAGTTTATGCCTAAGTTTAGTGGCGGTGCCGAAAACATGGATGCTAAGACCCAACGCCTGACAGCTCAGATGCACAAGGCTATTGCCGTGATGCAGTTTAAGGTGGAAGCACAGCTTTATCATAAGCATCCGGAATGGAAGATGGAAGAGCGCGACTTGCTCTCGCATATCGACTACAAGACTGGCACAATAACCCTCGAAGGCAACACATACCAAATGAAGAGTTGCCACTTCCCTACTATCGACCCTGCCAACCCTACAAAGCTAACAGAAGAGGAAGAGGCTCTGATGCACCATCTACGCCATTTCTTTATGCTTAGCGAGAAGTTGCATCGCCATCTCAGCGCTATGCTGGCGCATGGTTGCATGTACGGCATTTACAATGGCAACTTGCTATTCCATGCCTCTGTGCCACTCAACGAAGATGGCACACTGAAGGAAGTGGAGATTCGCCCAGGACACAAATGCTCAGGACGAGCTTTGATGTCGGATATCGGCATGCAGATACGTTCGGCTTTCCAAAACGATACTCCAAAAGAGGAGCGCGAATATGCTGTAGACTACTTCCTGTATCTATGGTGCGGACCAAATAGTCCATTGTTCGACAAATCGAAGATGGCTACATTTGAGCGCTATTTCATCAACGAAAAGGAGACACACCACGAGGCTAAGGGCAACTTCTTCACCTTGCGTGATCGTGAGGATATTTGCGACTCGATAATGGACGCCTTCGGCATTACCGACCCTAATCGCCATATCATAAATGGTCATGTGCCTGTGCATGTGGCAAGTGGCGAAAACCCTATCAAGGCAGGCGGCAAGCTGATGGTGATAGATGGCGGATTCTCGCAGGCTTACCATAAGGAGACTGGCATTGCTGGCTACACCTTGGTTTACCACAGCCGTGGTTTCCAGCTTGTGCAGCACGAGCCTTTCACAAGCACCGAAGATGCTATAATCAGAGGTACCGACATCAAGTCTACAACTCAGATTGTGGAAATGTCGAGCCATCGTATGCTCGTTGCCGATACTGACAAGGGTAAGGAGCTACGCCAGCAAGTGGCAGAACTCAAAAAGCTTCTCTACGCTTATCGCCATGGCTTTATCAAGGAGAGCGAAAAGAAGCATCACTAAACAATAGACCTTACATTATAATATATAATAAGGTGTAGCCTTCGTATGAAAGCTACACCTTATTTTTGTTTATGAAGAGAATTTCTCAAGAAGCCATCATGAGTAAAACCTTTTAGAATGGCATTCCGACAGCAAAGTGGAACGAGAAATCGCGAGAAAAGTCAGGATGCAAAAAGGCGTAGTGCTCGTTCTTGGTTTCGTAGGCAGGGTTGATGGCTTTCATACCCATATCGAAGCGAAGAATGAAATAGCCAAAGTTAAGGCGCAAGCCAATACCGTAGGCCACAGCTATCTGCTTATAGAAATCGGTGAAATGGAATTGTCCACCAGGCTGCTCTGCATACGAACGCAAAGTCCAGATGTTTCCTGCATCAACGAAGGCTGCACCATCAAACTTCCAGAAGAGATAAGTGCGATATTCGGCACTAAGGTCGAGTTTCATATCGCCCGTCTGATTGATGAAGTCGATGCGACCATCAGTACCACGAAATCTTCCTGGTCCGAGTTCTCTCACTCCCCATCCTCTCACCGAGTTGGCTCCGCCCGAGAAATATCGCTTCTCAAAAGGCAATACCGTGCTATTGCCATAAGGATAAGCAATACCGAAGGCTCCATGCAGGGCAAGAGTGTTGTGAGCATCAAAACGGAACAGACGTGTGCAATCGAAGTCGAACTTAGCATATTGTGCGTATGCTATATTAAGAAATGTATGCTGCCCATTACTATTGGTATGGAACTTAGCTACACGAGCAAAAGCATCAAGCAGGTTGCCCGCCGACTCGATGTTGGCACGGAATGCGAAGTTGTCGGTATTATAAGAGATTCCGAAACCAAGCTTCATGATAAACAAGTCCTCATAGTTGTAGCGCAAGATGGCATTACGGTTGCTCACGCTATCAAGGTAGTCGTGCTTGAACGTAGCACTTATCCACGGCATGTAGACATAGTTGAGGTCAAGAAGATCGAAACGATAGCTGAGATGATGATGAGGTTCAGCCCATCGATATCGCCAAGCTGTAGAGAACACACGACGATGGAACTCTGGACGATTCTGCATGTTCCATGCCACAGAAAGTTCGGATGTAGCCTTGCTGCGACGGCGGAATGTGCGTGAGAGGAATGGAGCTACGAAGCGTGGAAACTGCAACTTAGCCTCAGCATTATATTCCACATAGTCTTGGTTCTGATAGCCTTCGAGTCCGGTAATGGCTTCGAAAGCGCCACGAAGTTCGATACTCAGAAGTTCGCTACCGCGGAATATGTTTCTATTCTCGTAGGTCAATGATGCTGCCGCACCAAGGTCGCCTGCTGTATTTGTGCCCTCAGGCTGGAAAGATATAGAGTGAGGCTTATTGGTGCTCACCTGTATATTGCAATCCAAGAGCGTGGTGTCAGGCACTTCGTTGAATCGAATATTAGTATAGCGCACAGCCTTCAGACGGGCAAAGTTGTTGTATGTGGTCTGAAGGTCGGTGGCAGAAAATGGTCGATGGAGTTTTATGGCTGTATTGTAAGCCATAACCTTATGACGAAGGTGCACAATGCTGTCGTCAGCTCCATTACCTGAAAGATAGTTTATGGAGTTGATACTATAGCAAGGGTGAAGAGTTTCGGGCGAATTGTTGTTGGCACGATATTTCGACAAATGGAGCGTTACGTTAATATCGCTACTATATCTCGAAGAGTCTGCACTATAGGTGATGAAATCCTTGTGGAAACGATAGTAGCCACGATCCATGAGCAAGCTGGTGATGCGCTTACGTTCGGCATCGAGCTTATCTACGGTAAATGGCGCTCCACGACGAAGCATAGAGGCTTTGTCGTTTCTTAGAATCTTGGCAATGCTATCG
>OQVU01000655.1_pt1 | contig 13286 bp, 16 predicted proteins | sample 1691611 | NCBI WGS metagenome assembly OQVU01 (sample SAMN03418272, study PRJEB22391) | human gut metagenome | biome: human-gut; feature: organic feature; material: feces | host: Homo sapiens | place: Tanzania | collected 2013-01
GAGAGGCTTTAAGATGAAGGATGATGAGTGTGGAGAACCTGTGATTTATTGCAAACTGAGATAATAGATAACAAATTATAGAGATATGGAAAAACCGCATTATTATTACCAAATCAGCGTAACGAGTGACACAGCTGACCAACTGCAGGTGTTTGTGGACCAGTGTGCAGATGCAGCAGAACAGGCCCGTCAGTGGGCAGAGAAACAGGGTGCAGACCACTACATTGAATCTCCCAAAGGCATGGCAGGCGGAATTGTTGCCGTTGAGTTTGACAACACGATAGCCAAAGAAGGCTGGGAACGAATCGACACGCCAACGGGAGACGTATATTTCGTGCCGGCAGACGGATCAGCGTTAGAGAAGGAAATGAAGAAGTTGCCCGTTGTCAATGAAGCAGCTCTTTTCGGCATTTTGTCTTTGGTACCCAACTGCAACAAGAAAGGTATGGCACTGCCTATGACCTTTGGCAATACCACACCGATTATCTTCAAGCATAAAGACTATTGGTACGTCGATGCACCATACAAGAGCAACGACAGTCACGTTGCTTTAATTGACGAACACTATTTCAATCGTCAAAAGCGTTTGGCGATTTCTGATCATATACAAAAGTAGTATTTAGTTTTTTTAGTTTTATTTTATTTTTTAGGTTTAGTATTCGTTTCTAATATATTAAACCCCAACCGCCAGTTCGTGAGGAATAGGCGGTTGTTTTTTTATCGCTCCGGTGTCTGCTCCGATACCAGACTACAGGTATAGCCGACATCCCTTGGTTGCTGTCTTAGTTTGAGCAACTGATTTGTCAAGTCAGAAATCTGCTTTTGCTGTTCGGCAATAATATCGAGCAGTCTGCTTTTCTGTTCCATCAATTCACGCTCATTTGCTGCATGCTCTCTTTGCAGTTTTATCAATGCCGCCATATTGGCATCGGTAATGTTGCCCACCACAATCTGATTGGTGTCGGCATGGGCATCATCCTCTGTAACTTCAGCGACGGATAATGACGAACCGGGAATCACTGTCTTTATCATGGGCACGTCGAGCGGGTCGAGCACGGTACGCTCTCCCTGTGTTCTGCTCTCTAAGTCAGCATACCCACCGTTGGGTTCTAACTGATCGTCAGGCTCTGGTCTTGACGGTACCGCACCGTCCTGAGCGTCGGCATCACGGAAAAATGATGAGATAGGGATTTGAAATGCGTTGCAGAATCTGACCATTGTTATCACTGGCATAGGTCCGTCCATTCTGACCCACGACTTGAAAGCGTTGTTAGACTTTGAACCAACAGCCTCCTGAATAGCACCCTTGGGTAAGTTTTTCTTGTTGTTTTCCAACCACTTAGCGAGAAAACCGTAATTGTACTGATACTTCATACATTAAAAAATTAAAAGGTCACAATATAAAAAGAATGTTAAAAACTCGAATAAATGAAGGTAAAAATTGTTTGTTTCAATTTTAAGATATATCTTTGTAACAAATTTAAGAATTAAAACTGTAAATGACGAAGAAAGTAACTGGTATTTTTTCAAAGCCCCACTCTTTTTTAGGAGCAGATGATATTACGGTCGAGGAGAAGAAGAAACTGGCTGTTTTTACTCAGCATTATGGCTTCACTCTTTCTACTTTTTATCTTCGTTTCTGCCAAAAAGGTTTCGAGCAGTGGGAATTGGACGGTATAAACAAATGTAAAAAGCAATTTTTAGATACCAAGGAGGTGTCAGAGATTCTATTGCAAAGTGTGCCGGAAAGTGGTGACGAGGGCGACAGAGGCTACCTCTACACCTTGGCGACGAGTGATCAGGATGGCAGCTTCTACAACAGTCTTCGCCTGGCAAATGCAGGATTATGTGTGCGCTTCTTCGACTTTATGAATGAGCGAGGCATGAGTCCGGCAACCGTTGTCAAGCGTTTCACCTCAGACCAATGGAAGCCTTGGGAGTTTATTGGCATTAAAAACCTATTACAGAATTTTTACGATAAACAATGATAGACATTACTTTTGATTTAGAGACGTGCGCCTTATGCCCTACGGCAGCCGTGATGAGTATCGGTGCCGTGGCATGGGACAGAAATCAAGTAGATACTCCTTTTTACGAAGAAGGCAACATGCACAATGCAGACTACCTGTACCTGCGCCATGTTGATTTGCGATCGCAGTTTGTCAATGGATTCACCTTTGACCAGAACACGGCATACTGGTGGGCTACTCGCAGTAAAGAGGCAAAGGTGGCTGTAACAGCACCAGACTGCCAACCTTGCGACAGCATTGAAAACGTGGTCGTTGATTTTTTCCAGTGGATAAAAGAGATGGCCAATGGTGATGAGATTTGTCTATGGTCACAGGGGTCAGACTTCGATATTGCCATTCTGAGAAATATCTGTCAGAAATTCCAGATAGACCTGCCAGTCTCTTATAAGAATTTCCGTGACCACCGTACTTTTTTCCTGGAAGGTGCGAAGATCATACTTGATGCGGCACAACAGCCGTATGATTCCAACAGAGCCTACTCGCTGGTAGAGCCTTACGAAGGCGAGGGTGTCGCTCACGATCCTATATTTGACTGCAAGCGCAGTATTTACTCAACATGGCAGATGATGAAACATCTGAAATGTCTGAATATTGAAAAATAAAACTGGTCATCATGCCGTACTTTGGTCTTTTATCATTGCCCTACGTGCCCAACAGGGCCAACAAGCGTAAGATGCCGTGGCTTGTCACACACAACTACGTGCACCGCATTGCTTATGCAGAGGATAGGCGTGGCATCAACGACGATATACCCACCCTGCTTTTCTATGGTGCATCTTTTGAATTGCTCAAAGATGTCTGTACGTCACTCTTTAAGATGATGGCCGGCAAGGTTAAGAATCTTGTTATAGACCGCGAGAACTCCTGCCGGTGGAAGAATGGAAAATGTTATCGTCGCACGATGATTATGGTGCACGGACTCGATGAAGCGTTTATCGGCATCAAAGAGTTCTTCGTCCTGATTGTCGCAATGATGAAAAAGATCTGCAACTGTACGGTGAGATACTACCGATTAGAAACTTTTGTCAATCTTTAATAAAGCAACAAAAGACCGTGTGGCGATGGAGGTTCGCAGCAATGCCCTCTAAAATATGGTGTGTGGTTGTGACGAGTAAAGCGTAGGACAACCATCTCTTGAATATCTGGGACATCACCACCGGTCTTTTTACGACATAAAAAGATAGTACGACGATAGAGGTAGCGGTAACGCCCTCCTATAAGTAGGCTGACTAAGAATGAACGTAAGAGCCTCGGAATCTGGTCACGCTGAAAAAAGTTTGGCGTATCGTCGTCTATCTTTCTCTTAAAAAAATAACAGCAATCATGTTCTATCACCCGATATTAAACCGTCTTGCAAACATCGACTTGCACCTTCTCGTGAAGCCTGCATCGGAGCAGCACATCGAGGGCCAGACCGCGTGTTTCTGTCCGATCTGCAAGAAGGGGCAGGACGTGGATGTCGATGCCAAGCAGACACCCCACTTCATCATCTACAAGAATGAGCGCGGTGGCATGTACGACGGCAACGGCGTTGACGGCAATCGCATGGCAGAACATGGAGCCGTAAAATGGAAATGCACTCGCACGGGTAAGACAGGCTACGGAGCCATCGAGCTATATGCAGCAAAGATGAACCTCCCGATGCACGGATATAGTCTTCAGCGCATCTGTCAGCGATTGGTGAAGGACGTGTATGGTGACTCCGACGAGGTGCGCCGTGCCTTCCCAGAGGTGTTTGCCAAGATGGACTACCGTACTCAGGCACAGCAGACCATCGAGACGTTCTCTTTTATGCCGAAGACCGATTTCTCGCCACAAGAGCTTGCAGCCCTTGGGTGCGAGGTGACGCTCGACAAAGGATTGCCTCGTTTCGGCTTTGGCAGTACGTTTACCCCCGACATGCTCAACAAGGACTTCCGCATCTACTCCCTGCTGAGTGTCACTCTGCCCGACGTAATACGTGACGGTCAGCATGTGAGCGAGATTATCCACGGTACGCCGTGGAATCCGCTGTTTGTGTGCTTCGCCTCGCAAGAGGTAGGACCGCAGAACTCCTACGGTTGCTTCTTCCGTCCGGCCATGGCAGGGAGCGAACCGATAGTGTTCTCTACCGCCGAGGAGCACAGTGTGAGGAAGGTGAGCAAGTGGCTCATGGGCGACAACGTGTTTGTTCATGCAATGGATAATCGCAAGAGCGATAATACTGCCGTTCATGCTGCCATCGCTAAGTACGATCCCGAAGAGAAATACACTGAAGATAAGAAGATTTGGGTAGAGAGAGAAGATAAAGAAGGTAACGGGAAAGGAACTTTCAAAGAGGAGAAATACACAATCCCCACCGCCGAGATAAAAGCCCGTAATATCGTTTTTTGTCGTACACCCGAAGACGCATTGAGCGTGTATTATGCTATGCGTTCCTTGCGCCTTGACAAGGCAGAAGACCAGCATTTTCAAGACTTCTGTTGGTATCATGTGGCGTTCTCCATCGGACGGAGAAACTTCTGGTACATAGAGCGTGGCGAGTGGAAACGGGAAAATCTTGATTTCAGTGCTGTGCAATATCAGAAGATGAACCGTTTTGCCGAGCGTGTCATTATCCTCTATCCCAACGACATTGCCTCACAGCGCGACTGCGGAGCGATATGCAGCAAGTTCAGTTCATTGTATTATGCCATGCTGCCCGAAGGTTTCCGCTCACGTTATTGCCGACGCTGGCAATGGCTATATGGCTGCTCACCCCGAAGTGTGCGCGACTATATGCTGACATATACCATGAACGCAGAAGAGAACTTCCAGTTCGACCATGATGTTCGTCTGCCGCTTTACTCCCGATTGCGTGGAGCCAGGAACACGGAGCCATTCGAGATAGAATATCCGCGTGACCCTCGAAGTGGAAAGCCCAAACTGCCTACCTGCAAGGTATCGCCTACGCGATTGTGGCTCTTTATGACCGCACACGGATATTACCGCATGATAGACCCCGAGAGCACCGACCTCGTGGGACAGTATATCCACCTGAACAAATGCTTCGTAGAGTATATCGACGCAAAGAGTATCATTCAGGCAGCAAAGACAATGCTTTTGGAATATATAGAACAGACATGGTGGCATAGCGACAACGAGCGACGCTTGATGTCCGACTGCGCCAATATGGTGGATAAGGCCTTCACAGAAAAGTCTGCTGGAGGTTTGCAGAGCATGGTGATAAACTTTGCCGATGCTTTTGATGCCAATACAGAGTATTTCTACTTCAATAATGTGGCATTGAAGATAACACCCGACAGCATCCGCACGGTGTCGTATGACGACATCAACTTCTTCATCCCCTCGCTCGCCAAGAAGCCGTATGACTTCACGATGAGAGCGTTCAAGACTCCTTTTACAATTACCGAGCGTCAGGAATATCGCGACCGACTGGAAGCGATAGACAAAAAGGAGAAGATGCAGAACGAGGACGGGTCGCCAGTGTTCAGCTACGACGAGATAAAGCAGATGCGTGGCGACCTTATGGAATGGGCACAGACCTATCGTTGGGATGTCAACTGGCAAGGACAGCAAGAAAAAGATCTTTGGCCTATCCTGCGTATTGTGCGTGGATTCTCAAACACCCTCTGGGAGCGAGAGCGAGACGTGCTGCGTAGCAAAGAGAAACTTACTGATGACGAGCGAGCCGTAATGAACGCCCATTTCGCCAATATGCTTTCGGGCATTGGCAGACTTTGTTATCGTTCATGGGAAGGGATGCAGAACGTCTGCCCTTATCTTCTTGAGGATAATATTGCCGACGAGAAGCAAGCCTCTGGTGGTAGTGGTAAATCGGTATTGGTAAACCTCGTAGTTGGTTCGGCAGTCAATGTGTTCTGTGTGGATATGAAAGACTTTCTTACCATTGTCGATGCAAAGTTCTGTCTTTCCGACTTGCTCATATATCCCGGCAAGTATCGTGTTGTACACTGGGAGGACAAGCAGAAGAGCTTTCCGCTCAAATACTTCTACAACAAGATTACCAAAGGTACGAAGGTTGAAAAGAAATTTGGCGACCCCGTCAGTTTGAAGATGGAAGACTCACCGATGCACGTCATAACAAGCAACAGTCCGTTGAGCGACGACGACCCCTCTACTATTGGTCGTTTTCCACTGGTTAGTTTCTCCGACCGCTTTGCTCGCGAGAATCCTCAAAAGCGACAGCCGGCACGATCACCATCCGACATTATGAAGCGTTTTGATACAGACCCTGCAAAGCTCACCGACACCGACCGCAATCAGACCATCTACCTTTGCGCTTTGGCAGTGCAGTTCCTGATGCGCTACCATACCTTTGCCATTGCACCGCAAGGCAATGTGCGTCGCCGTCAGATGGTTCAGAAGCTCACGGAGAGCATTGTCCGCTACTTCGAGTGGTTCTTCTCTCGCAACGAGGTTTACGGAGTGCCAATATGCACTGACGACATGTTCAACGAGTTTATGCGCGACTGGGCGGATGCTTCCGAGGGCAAGTCGAAGGAGTATAGCCGAGCTACCTTCAAGAAGAAGATATACGACTATTGCGAGAATATGTCGATAACGTGTAACCCCAAACACCTCTTCGAGAACGAGAGCGACAAACAGCGCAAGTGCTTCAAGCTACAGGCGTGGGTTACGCAGGAATACTTTACTGGTCGTGAATGGGAGAATGACAACACCATTGAGCCGAAGTTTATCCGCTATATGCAGACCTCCAAGCACGTTTTTTTCTTTTACCGCCCAGGTAAGGACGCGATACCGAAGGACTACCGCGAGCTCAAGCGCATAGCCAAAGAATATGCAGAGCGTCCCGATCCGTTACCATACCGCGATGATGATGGTCATATCATTACGCTTACAGTAGAGGAAAAAGAACGGTGGGAGAACAACAAAATCAGAAAGCAGGGTAGGCGCATGGCACCACCTGCTGCAACGGCTCCAACGCTTCCTAATATCCACGAGGAAGATTTGCCGTTCTGATTAAGAAAATCAATGTTTAACTAATATATTTATAGCGTATGAAACTATTCCGCTACATGTCTGTGGACGAATTGATAAAGTTTTTTGCAGGCAAGACATTACACAACACAACTGACCACGGGGAAATCCGTGGTAAAGCAAGCACGGCAAAAGGATTCTGCTTCGGCATTGGCGACGTGAAACAGGCAAGAAAAGCCTTGCGTCGGTTGCGAGGCATTGTCAATACACAGATACTATTGGTCTTCACTCCCAGAAATATCGACAAGTTCACGCCCTGCAAAGGACGCTATGTTGATTACGACAAGATGGAGGCAGAGGGAAAAACCTCTAAAGACTATCGCATCGGTTGCTGTCCTTATAAATACTTCGATGAGTATTGCATCGAGAGTTATTCGGTGGATGATATTGAAGAGATAGATTATTACGGCAATCCGCTATCTTTATAATTGGTCATTTAATATAAAGCTATGATGTTATGCAAATATTTTCCTACCCCCCCCACAAGTGCGAGAACTGCATCTCTTTCGACCTTGCGAAGTGTAGTTGCAGAGAACAGAGTTCGTCGCTGTTTGGCGGCAGTATCAGTCCGATGCACCTCGCCTGCAGTAAGTATCTCAGCCTGTCAACGGTATATGCGCAAAAAAATAGAATCAAGAAATGGCGCAAGGTGCGCACGATGGACGATATGAGCGACAGCAGGGCGAGATTATATTAAACAGTAAAGACAACAAGTGTATGCAAAAAATAATGTTTAACGACATGTACGGACTGACAAAAGCCGTACTTGAAGGACGCAAGACGCAGACCAGACGTATAGCAGGATATTGCGATTCTCCCGACATTACTGCTAAGGATGTATCGCTTTATAAAGGCGATTTTGGTAGTTGTTTTTGTCACCTGAAAAAGGTTATACACAAAGAAGCTGCGTTTAGGATAGGACATAATATTGCCGTGGCACAGCCATACAAGGACGTTTTCGATTTTACTTCGGAAACATCTGATGAAATGGTTTTATTGAAACGGTCTTGCTTGCGTAGTTTTAAGGCTTACAATAATAAGATGTTTGTCTTTGCTTCCAAAATGCCCCATCGCATCCGCATTACCGATATTCGTTTTGAGCGTTTGCAGGACATTAGCGACAACGACTGCTTGGCAGAAGGCATACAGAAATATCCCGATGTGCATAGCCACATGTGGGGATTCTCCTATATCAGACGCGGAGCGTTAAGTTTCGAGTTATCGACTACTCCACGCGAGGCTTATGCCAAGATGATAGACAAGATATGCGGCAAAGGCACATGGGAGAAGAACCCGTTTGTGTTTGTGTACGAATTTAGACTTGTGAAATAATACGTAAATTTAACTAACAATAAAAACAACAAACAAATGGCAAGTTACAATGGCAACATCGACCTGCTCTCGCTCAATGGAGCGCAGGTGTTTAAGGGTATTGACAAAAATAACCCAGAGAGAGTGTACGTCTGCATACCCGCAGATCTGAACGAAATCAAAGTGGAACAACATCCACAGAAACAAGACCGCACACTGGCTAAGATGCGCGTGAACATCTGGCCTCTGAATGAGAACTACAAAAATGCGGTACGCCGATCGGCACAGGAACGTGGTGATACCAACGTCACGGTACCGACACACGAAATGCAGTTATCATTCTCTAATGATTACATCAAACTTTTTGCACAGAGATTTCCCAAGCTCGTAGAACAGGTCAAGGAGCAGTTTAAGGATACCGACCCCGATATTGTGAATCAAAGTGCTACCGATGAGACTACCCACCTCTTCAAGGCTATCCGTCAGCGCGTGAGCAAACGTCTGGCCATGCTCTACCAGCCACAGGCTACCCAACAGCCATCACCATACGCTACATCGAATGTAGGTACCGCAGGAGCAGCCACCAATTATGTAGCCCCTGCAGAGGCAAGTAATGATCCGTTTGCCGGCAACACCTACGGCGCAGATGATGATGCGCTGCCATTCTAAAATCATAACCTAACAAAAAAATAAAAACATAATGAAATTACAAGCACAATCATCCAAACTCCTGAGAGAGGCATTGCAGAAGTCGGCAAAGTGTATGACTACCAAGAATGTTGTTGCCATATTCAACAACGTATTGCTGACGATGAAGGAGCGCGACAAGTTTTTCTTCACCTCGTCAACAGTTGAGTCGCAGTTGACCGTACCTGCACCATTGACTATCGTAGAAGGAGAGTTTACCTCGCCCATTGCCTTGTCGGTAAATGTCGTCATTCCTTTTCTGTCAACGCTGCCCGACTGTACCATTACCTTCGACTTTGCTAAAAACAATCAGTCGGTAGAAATGACCTATTGCACCGGTGACGTTGATCATGTCAAGACCGGTAAGGTATCGGTGCCCTGTGAAGACGGAAAAGCATTCACCTTCATGAAGTCCGTTGATGCAGCCTGCACCCACATCCAGTTGCCTATGGTGGTGGTGGACGAGGTATTGTCGCAGGCACAAAACTTCTTAGCCGAAGATTTGTTGCGTCCCGTTATGTCGGTGTTATGTGTTGACGTAGCAGAAGATAAATCAGAGGTCGTATTTGTCGGATCAGACGGCAATATACTATACAAGCGCAACCACAGCAACGACGAACAGAAAGGCGGCAGTGATTTCTTCCGGAGCGGAGAATCTCGCAAGACGTTAGTTCATCGCAACTACCTCAAAATCCTGTCGGCTTTCGACGGATGTGAGACGGTTGACATCGAAAATGACGGTCACGTCATCCGTTTTTCGTCGGGTGACACCGAACTGATCTGTAAGCATATCGAGGGTAAATATCCAAACTACAACAGCGTCATACCAAAATCGAGTCCTTATTACGTCGTGTTTGACAAGAAGGAGATGCTGGGCATCCTGCGTCGTGTCAGTCTCTTCTCAAGCAGTGTCAGCAATCTTATCGAGGTTGAGAAGAATGGTATGTTTCTTACCGTATCGGCCAGCGACTCAGACTTTGCCAAGTCGGGCGAGGACCAGGTATTCCTGTCAGAAGCTGCGTGCACAGATGGTTTCAAGATCGGACTGAAATCTGATTCGTTCAGAACGTGTATCTCTGCCATACCGTCAAACACCATCCGCATGCGTCTGCTTGACAACTCACATGCCGTAGTATTTACTGCTGACGAACCCGCACCCAAGGTGTTGGCGCTTGAAATGCCTATGTTGCTCGACGAATAATTCATAGTACAACGATGGACGATACACTTCTTTTCATTCCTCCCTGCTGTGTGGATAAAAAGTTGCCACAGGCAGTAACTCAGGCACCACAAAGGATGTTGGTGTTTTACACACATGGTGACGTGACGATGGAGAAATTCTATCGTGCCATCAGTTTCCTTGTGATAGATGCTCATGTGATGGCACTGTCTATGCCTACCGCCAACAGCGACAGCTTTGTGTTCCTGCAACAATGTTTTGAGCGCAGATGGATTACCCACCTGGTCTTGACGACAGCCAACGACTGTAGTAAGATGGTGGCTAAGTATCTTTCCGACTATAAGGATAAGGTGCTATACACTCATAGCAAAGACGTTACCGACGTGGCTTCGCACATGGTGTTGTATAACTACGAGCGTGCCGTGGTGCTGACCGGCTTGATGACCGACAGACCCTACACGGCAAATCTGGTGTCATACACGATGACGTTCTATCCGAACTTCAGTCTGTTTTCCACGAAGAGCGACTGGTCGCATCCTATCCGCAACGTGTTGTTTCCAGACATCCTGCGACATCGCCAACAGGCCCATGCGAGCCTTAACAAGGTGCAGTCGCCTACGTTAGATCACTTCCTTCATTTTGAATTTCCACCGTACAAATGAACAGCAGACCCCGACAATCCTATCAGAACCTACGTGCCTATTGTGAGAAGTGGCAGTGGACCGACCCAAGAACGGGTCAACAGGTGACTGGCTATGTGCATCCACAGACTGCCAGAAACGTAAAGCGCAAACCGTTCTTCATCCGTTTTCTGACCAAGACAGGTCATGTTGATGAAGGTAACTGTGTCTGTCTATCGGTTGACATCCTAAAGCATCAGCGTAAGGTGCAGTTTGTGGAGAGTGGCGAGATACGCGTGGTCAACGACATCTTGGTGTTGGAAGTAGATGGCACGAGATTTATTACCCATTAAAACAACTGCCAACCGACACAGACTCCTGTCAATGGGCTGTGTTGGTTGGTCATAAAACAGCAAAACTATGTGGAATCCATTTAAGAGATTTGGCAAAAATAAGCAGATGTTCAAAGAATTGAAAGAGATAGCTTTCGTTATCTCCGTCTTTGATAAGTTTGAGCGAAGAGGACTGATTACCTGGCGACAGAAAGACAAGATACTCATCATCGAGGAAGCCCTTGCGGTAATGAAATTGGCAGAGGGGAAAAAAGGTTTTCAGAACTTCCTCAACCAAGCAGCACTTTGGCAGAATGAGCGCATCATCAGTGAGGCCTACGAGGCACGCCGCATCAAGGTAGAGACCGATGCTGTGCGCAAGGCTCAGAAAGATTACGCCAACCTGACTAAAGCCGACATCCATCGCATCCGTCAGGAGGCTCGCGAGAACATGGAGATGATACCTCCTGAACAGCTCGACTGCATCAAGGAGTTTGACATCTTCATCATCCGTGCCAATGCGCCGTCTGTCAATCAGGCTACAGAGGCAAACGGTCAGTTGCTCGCTGTCGGCCACTATGACGGAGAGAAGTTTGAGATGGCCATGTACGATGATATTAAGCATAATCTTAAAAACGAAGAATAATAATGAAACAAAGAATAAAAGCATGGTTGATCCATCAGCTCGGTGGCATAACCCGCACAGAGGCATGTAATGTCAAGCGCGATAATCTCTCTACAGGCACTTACGTGACGCTGGTGTCGCTGCGGAGATTTGCTGATAAGATGAACGGCAAACCGGCAGACGAGTGGTGTAAGCGGATGTACGACCATATCAGTGACCAGATATGGCGCATGGAGCGGACTACAGAAGTGTGATGAACAGCATGAAAGATGTGGATTACAGATTGAACACCCTGCGTGTTTGCTATCTGATATTTATCTCCGTGTTGGCATTGTATGGTCATATACGACTTACTCCCTTTAGTGCCAAGTGGGGACTGGCTACCGTTATCATGGTATTCTGTCCCGTGGCGCTATGGAAACTGTCAATTTCTATAAAAACTAAAAACAAAATTATTATGACAAGAGAAGAAACTAAAGAGCGCATCAAGGTGATGCAGGCGTATCTGGACGGAAAGAATGTGGAGTACTACGATGAGCAGAATGACAAGTGGAATCTTATTTTCAATCCTTCGTGGAGTGACAAGTTGAGGTATCGCATCAAGCCAGAAGCAACCTACCGGCCATTTGACAACGCGCAAGAGTGTATCGAGGAATTGAAGAAGCACGAGCCGTTTGGGTGGGTGAAAGATGCGGATAATGAAGTGTATGATAATATTCTGTTTGTTAATGACGAAACGGATGAAGACGGTAACATTGTAAAAGGAGCGTGCAACGTGAGAACCGAAAGCGGAGGGTATCAGAATTTCGGATATTATTTTGAGTTTTACACTTTCCTCGATGGCACGCCCTTCGGTATTAAAGTAGAAGACGAGGAGGATTAGCGCATGGCATGGTTAGCTGTTAGCAAATCGGGCACGGAAAGAGTTTTCCCCAGCATGCCTATAAGGAGTCTTACGAGGGGAGATTGGTTTCCCGATTATCTTTGCGATAGTGCCATAAGACTCCCCAAGGGTTCTATTAAAAAGCTCATCGGCAGAGATCTGACTTGGGATGACGAAGCTGTTGAGATAGCGACAACTGATAAATCTACTGAATTTAGACTACTTTTCAATGGCGAAGAACTTTATAAGAATGAATATAAACGCTTCTTCTCTGACGCTGTTGTATATCCGTATATGGATCACCTGGTTCTGCGTCCGAAAGTTGACGATGAGGTTATCACGTTGGATGAGAAAGGTAAAGTAACTAATGTAAAAAAAGAAACATGGCTGCAAAAGATTATAAATTGTGTTATGGCATTTTCGGTGCGTATATTGCGAAGATGTCGAAAAGAAAACCCAACCAAACGACATCAGACATCAAGGTATTAACTTATAACGAAGTCTTCGATTTTATTAGAAGTATGGTAAAAGAATTTTGTGTCAGAAACAATACCGATACGATGTATATCACGGAGAATGGAGGTCCTATGTTGGAACTTAAAGCCTCTGGTGTGTTG
>OQVU01000668.1_pt1 | contig 13199 bp, 10 predicted proteins | sample 1691611 | NCBI WGS metagenome assembly OQVU01 (sample SAMN03418272, study PRJEB22391) | human gut metagenome | biome: human-gut; feature: organic feature; material: feces | host: Homo sapiens | place: Tanzania | collected 2013-01
GTTTTACAGTGCGCTTGTGCGAAGCTTTGACAGTTCCTTTGGCAAGGTGCTTGAGAAAATCGGCAATGAGATCGGAGCACTTTCTTTTGAAGTACGTGGCAATATCAAGTCATTTTTACTGCCACAGCAGTCGCAGCATATGGATTATATCATTACGGAATATGAAAGGCACCGCACACCGGAGGCTTCGGACTACAATCAGTTTACGTGCATGATCCCGTCTGATACCAGAAGCTTTGAAAAGTCCCATGTGACGGATCACTATTTTTATCAAAAGGATCGAAAAGAGCATTATCTGATCGAATTAAAAGCCGGTGGAGATCTGGATAACAAAAAGGCAAAGACAGAGAAGCTGGCTCTTTTGCAGGAATATTTTATTCTTAAAAATGCTTTGCGCGACAGGCCGGATGAAAAGGTAAGGATCTTTTTAGCCACCGCATACAATAAATATGGCGAAGGCGCTCCGTGGAATCAGGAGAGGGTCAAACAGTTTTTTGCCAATGAGGAGCTGCTGATCGGCAGGGATTACTGGAATTTTATCTGTGATGATCCGCAGGGCTTTGATATTGTGATGGAACAGTATCAGAGGAGTGCGCTTTATATAAAAGAGACGCTCGATAAAATCAAGGCAATCTATTTTTAAAAGATGAAGTCTGAAAAGTAAGTAGGTTAGATAATGGATAGCAAAATTATAAATGGAAATTCTATAGAGGAAATGAAAAAACTGGATGATGGCTGTGTGGATCTGATTTTTGCGGATCCGCCGTACTGGATGCGCGTTGAGGGTGTATTGCAGCGTGTGGAAGGCACCGATTTTGATGGCTGCATGGATGAGTGGGATCAGTTTGAAAGTCTCAGGGATTATGAGGCTTTTACAAAGGAGTGGCTCAGTGAATGTTATCGTGTGCTCAAACCGGATGGCTCCATCTGGGTCATTGGCGGCATGCAGTGCATTTATACGATCGGTGCCATTATGCAGGATATCGGCTTTTGGCTCATCAATGATATTGTATGGCACAAAAAGAACCCGACGCCCAATTTTAAAGGCACCCGGTTAAATAACAGCCATGAGACCCTGATCTGGGCGACAAAGAGCAAAAAGTCCAAATTTACCTTCCATTATAAAACGGCCAAGGAATTAAACCGTGACAATGTGGATGACGAAGCGTTTGCAGGCGGAACGCGCAAGCAGATGGGGTCTGTATGGAAGATTGCTGTGTGCTCCGGCAACGAACGTTTAAAGGATGACAATGGGGAGAAGCTTCATACGACACAAAAGCCGGAGGAACTGCTGTATCGGATCATAGCGATATCTTCCAATGTCGGGGATATGGTCATGGATCCGTTTGGAGGAACCATGACAACAGGTGCCATTGCCAAGAGGCTTGGACGTAAATATCTGATGATCGAGCGTGAAAAAAGATATTATGAATATGGCAAAAAAAGGATCGACGGCGAAACGTTTGAGGACAGCGATATCGCACATGCGGTTTTTGATAAAAAACCGTTGAAGGTCAGTGTGCCGGACATGATCCGGGATGGATTTTTTGTGGAAAACGAATATTTTTATTTAAAAGATGGAACGAAGGGCGGAAAGCTGCAGTCTGACGGAAAGCTTTTATATAAAGGAAAAAGTGTGGATATGCACAGCCTTGCCGCCAATATAAAGGGCGTCAAAGCACGGAGACTGAATGGTTTCTTAAACTGGTATGTAAAACGTGATGCCGGACTGATTTCGATTGAAGACATCCGTGAAGCATACCGCAAGCAGAAGGAGCAGGAGAATCAGATTCATGAATAAACGCCGCAAACACCAACTGGAGCGAATACTTTATATTTCGGTCGCATTATTACTTGTTTTGGGACTTGGTTTTTTGTGTGTATGGGGATTTTCGACGATCCAAAAGTACCGGAGGCAGCAGGCCTTGGAGAATGGAAGTCAGAGCCCGGATGGACAGGAGACTGTTTCGGAAGCCGGAGTGGAAGAGGAAGTCGTGCCGGTTGAAGAAAATTTATCTCAGAATGGGACCGAGGTTATAGAAGAACGGGAAGAGCCGGTTGATACCGTTTTACTGAGCGCGCAGCAGATGATCGCTGATATGACTTTGGAAGAAAAAGTCTATCAGCTTTTTATCGTTACACCGGATGCGTTAACCGGTGCTAACCCGGCAGTGGCTGCCGGAGAACAGACAAGAAAGTCTCTTACCGATTATCCTGTGGGAGGTCTTGTTTATTTTGCCAAAAATCTCACGGATAAGGAGCAGACAAAGACCATGCTTGCCAACACGCAGGACTATGCTTTGGAGACACAGGAGCTGCCATTGCTTTTATGTGTGGATGAAGAAGGCGGAAAAGTGACACGGATCGCTTCCAATTCATCGTTTGGTGTAGACAATGTCGGAGATATGCAGGATATCACACAGGTAGACGAGGCTTACAAGGCGGGAGAGTATATCGGATCTTATCTGCAGGATCTGGGCTTTAATCTGGATTTCGCGCCCGATGCAGATGTGCGGACCAATGATGCGGATGTGGCGATCGGTAAAAGATCCTTTGGCTCCGACCCACAGCAGGTATCGGAGTTAGCCAAGGCTTATTCTGACGGACTGCATGAACATGGTGTGATGAGTACCTTTAAGCATTTTCCGGGACATGGTGCGGTTGCGCAGGATACTCATGATGGGTTTGCCTATACACAAAAAAGCTATGATGAGCTGATGCAGTCGGAATGGGTGCCGTTTCAAAAGGCGGGCGATTATGGCATTGATGTTGTGATGGTGGGACATATTTCTCTGCCGTCTGTTACCGGTGACGATACACCGGCATCTTTATCTGAAAAGATGGTTCGTGAGATTTTGAGGACAGACCTTGGCTATGATGGACTGATCGTGACGGATGCCCTCAATATGGGTGCAATCACGCAAAAGTATTCATCTTCCGAGGCATGTGTCAGGGCTTTTACGGCAGGAGCGGATCTTTTGCTGATGCCGGCTGATTTTCAAGAGGCGGCAGATGGTATGCTGCAGGCGGTGCAGGATGGAAGCATATCGGAGGACAGACTGGATGAATCCCTGCTGCGGATCGTGCATGCCAAGCTTTTGTGGCAGCAGGAAAGTGGAATGTATCGTCAGAAGATAGACAATAACAAAGCAAACAGCGACAAGACAAATAGTGACAAGGCAAATCGTGATAAAGCAAGCGATGTAAACAATAATAAAGAAAACGACGAAAAATCAGAACAGAACGTCAACTATACACCCATGATCGATGTCTCCGCCTATCAGGGAAATGTTGACTGGACAAAGGTTGCCGACGGTGGGATAAAGGGTGCCATGATACGCCTGGGATTTCGGGGCTATGGAGCAGAAGGCAGCCTCAATACGGACAAGAATTTTTCAAAAAATCTGAAAGGTGCAAAGGCAGCAGGCCTGAAAACAGGTGTCTATTTCCATTCCGAGGCTCAAAACATATCCGAAGCAGAGGAAGAGGCTTTATATGTGCTGGGTATATTAAAAAATGAGACACTGGAGCTGCCTGTGGCATATGACCTGGAATACAATAACAGTGTGGACAAGCGCTCTAATGAGCTGAATACGGCAGAGCGCACAGAGTTAGCACAGGCTTTCTGCAAAAAAATACAGGTAGCCGGATATGAACCGATGGTCTATTATGATGTTGCGGCTTTGCGTGAAAAAACTCTGGATCTGTCGGCACTTTCGGGAATAAAAGTATGGGTCGCCGACTATGAGCATGAGGTAGAACCGGCATATGCCGGGGAATATCAGATGTGGCAGTATTCCAATTGCGGATCGGTAAGCGGGATTAAAGGAGCGGTTGACCTCAATCATTACATAGATTAACCGTCCTCTTCCTGCAGTCTTTTGATCGTATCTAAAAACAGTTCGCAGATTCGGTTGTCCGGCTTGGAGCCAAGCAGATACAGATTTTCTTTGGCGATCATGCCGCCGGCCATGGAGGTATGTCCACCGCCGTTTCCGATGCCGAGCAAAGCTTCATGGATGATCTCACCGGCATCCATGGAAGGAGTCTCACTGCGGACAGAAAACTTCCAGTCATTGTCCCTTTTGGCATAAATAATGACGAAATCTACATTTTCCAGAGACAGGATAAAGTCGGAGGTCATCGCGATCAAAGCATCCGGACACGGAAACGGAATATAAGCAATGCCGATCCGGTCAAATACCTGGATGGTCTTAAAGACAGCGCCATAGGCAGACAGATCGGAAAATTCCAGCGTGTTGGAAGCGACGCGGTTGAGCAGAGCCATATCCGCATATTGGAAAAGGTATGCATAAATGTCGATATCCTCAGCGGTCACACCACGTGTAAAATTGTTGGTATCCATTTTCAGACCATAGAGCAGGACGGTAGCCGTTTTGACATCCGGAGTAATCTCATATTTTTTAAAATATTCGGCAATCATCGTACAACAGGAGCCGACAAGTCTGACCTCTTTATATTCATAATCAATATCTGTGATAGTAGGATGATGATCGATGCATGCGACCTCGTCTCCGATCAGATCCGTAACATTTCCTGCATCCTTCTGACTGTCTACCAGAATGATGGGACTGTTTTCATCCATATCCTTTAACTGATCCTTGGAATAAATATGCATATCAAATACTTCCATGATCTTGCGGGTGCTCAGCTTATCGATGCGTCCGTCATAGCAGAGCGTAGTATCCACGTCATAGTGCAAAAGAAGACTGCGCAGACCGTAAGCGCTGCCTAAAGCGTCCGGATCCGGGAAATTGTGCGTCTGTATAAAAACATGCTGTCCTTTATATTTTTGAATGTAATCAATGAAATCCATGTGTATTCTCCTATTGCCATCCACCGTCAAGAGTGATGATCTGTCCGGTCAGATAGGCGGGACTGTTGATGACCTGCAGTACCATCCGGGCCACTTCCTGTGAAGTGCCGAGCCGGTCTGCGGGAATTTCTTCTATTATAGAACTGATTTCTTCCTGCGTAAAACAATGATTCATATCCGTATCAATGATGCCGCAGGCAATGGCATTGACCCGGATGTTGCTGGGAGCAAGCTCTTTGGCTAAAGCTTTGGTAAATGCATTGAGCCCACCCTTGGAGGCTGAATAGGCCACCTCTGTGGATGCACCGACATTGCCCCAGACCGAGGAAATGTTGATGATCTGCCCGCTGCGTTCTTTTAACATAAGCGGTATAGCCTGTCTGGCAGTATAAAAGGCGGAGGATAAATTGGTGGACAGGACATTGTCCCAGTCTTTTTCCGACATATCCGTCAAAAGTCCTACATAGGAAATACCGGCATTGTTGACCAGTACATCCAGATGCCCGATTTTTGAAAAACATTCCTTTATAAAGGAAGGAGAAGCTACATCCCCGGTAAAGCAGGTGATGCTTACCGGATAATGCTGTGTAAGTTCATCCTGCAGATCCAGTAAAAGAGCAGAGTTGTTTTTGCAGACCAGATACAGATCGTAACCCTGCGCTGCCAGCTCTCTGGCAATAGCGCGGCCTATGCCTCTGGATGCACCTGTAATGAATGCGCTCTGATTCATTTGTATTGCCTCCAAACTGATGCGCGGAAATATCTGTGACTTCCGGCGGCATCAATATATATTGATGTTAGGGTTCCAAGTTCAAAAGTCTTATCGTGCAAGCACGAACGACTTTTTGACCTTTTGACCCTGATATCATATCATATATTTGTAGTATAACATGTTGCAGATGATAAAGCGACTGTAATTATTATGCGGATTTTTCTCAAAAAAATAGCTGGTTTTTATATGTCACTGTCAGTAATTTGTAAAAAAATGTGTGAAAAAAGTATGTTATCTGCCCTGAAAGGTTGACAAAGACAAGCTCCTTTGGTATTCTATGAAAGGAATGTAACAAATTTGTAACAAATTGTAACAATAGTTAATAAACATTTGGAGGCAGTATGTTAAAGAAATATAGCGCAGTTCTTTCTGTTATATGTGCAGCAGCCGTGATGATGACGACCGCAACTCCGGTTAATGCCATGTCATTACCGACAGCAGGTGCATCACCCGCATTGGAGGCTGTCAGTATCAAAGATCAGGGAGCAGCTGTTGGAGTAAGCGCACCGGTTCTGATGTCAGTCGGAGACGTTAGCGCAGATAAATTCACATCCGTTCATTCAGATGCCGCATCAGAGGTTGCTTTGGCAGAGACACAGAGTGAAGTGGAAGATACCGTATATGTAGAAGAGATGCCGGAAGAGGAACAGATGGTATCCGAAAATGACTTAGAGTATGCAAATCTTGTTATTGCTCAGGTCAATGATTATGTCAATGTCAGAAGCGACGCAAGCGAAGACGCTGAGATCGTTGGTAAATTATATGACAAATCCGTAGGCACATTCCTTTCTGAGAAAGACGGATGGTACGAGATCGCATCCGGCAACTGTCGTGGATATGTCAAAGCAGAATATGTTGTTACCGGTACAGATGCAATCGCGCTTGCCAAGGAAGTAGGAAAGAGAATTGCTACTGTTACCACCACAACACTGTTCGTCAGAGAGCAGCCTTCCACAGACAGTGCAGTCATCGGTATGGTTCCGATTGAAGATGAGCTTTCTGTTACCGAAGAAGGTGTAAATGACGGATGGATCAAGGTATCCGTTGAAGAAGGTGACGGTTATGTGTCAACCGAGTTTGTGACACTTTCAACCGAATTTGTAAAGGCCGAATCCAAAGCCGAAGAGGAAGCTCGTCTGGCAGCAGAAGAGGCAGAGAGAAAGAAAGCCAATGCAGCAGCAGCCAAGAGCAAGGGCGGTAAATCATCAGGCGGTGCATCCGTATCCGGTGGTTCCGGCGCAGGCTCATCCGTTGCAGGCTACGCATTACAGTTTGTCGGCAACCCTTATGTATATGGTGGTTCCAGTCTGACAAACGGTACAGACTGCTCCGGTTTCGTTATGAGCGTATACGCACACTTCGGTGTAGGACTTCCTCATTCATCCGGTGCACAGAGAGGCTGTGGTTATGATGTAGGCGGTCTTGGCAATGCACAGCCCGGAGATATCGTATGCTACTCCGGCCACGTAGGTATCTACATCGGCGGCGGACAGATTGTACATGCATCGACAGCAGCAACCGGCATCAAGGTATCCAACGCATCATATAGACAGGTATTATCTGTAAGACGTATTTTCTAATCGCGGCCATACTACAGACAGCCTGAATATGAAATTATCAACAATAAGCTCCTTGTCATTTGACAGGGAGCTTTTCTTATGCACCGTTGTTTTGTATTTGTCGAATCCTATAACTGACAATTTTTTTGCGGAACGTTGTCTGAATTTGTCTGATTTGTGCATGTTGCATAAAAACAAGACGAAAAAAGGAATTGTCAGACGATTTGACAAGAAATGTGACATAAAGTTATCCACATGTAGAATCCCTGATTTCTAGGCGTATTTGATTTATACACGAAGTTATCCACATTATCCACAAAAAAGGAAGGAAAAATAACTCAATTTTATGGAAACCTTGTCGAACGGACGTTTTGTATAGAAATGATGAAAATGCTTGTTTTTTGAAAAAAGTCCGTTTCGGGGCTTGACTTTTTTGATGTGAAAAAACATAAGACAATTTTTAAAATTGTTGCATAATTTATGGAAAACATGGTATAATTACCATACACTTTAAACAGAAAGGGATGGGTATCATGAAATACATTATCTTAGGCAAAAACATTGAAGTAACAGACGGACTGAGAGCCGCAGTGGAGGATAAAATCGGCAAGCTTGAAAAGTATTTTACACCGGAGACAGAGGTACATGTTACTTTAAGTGTAGAAAAGGACAGACAGAAGATCGAAGTTACCATTCCCGTCAAGGGCAGCATTATCAGATCTGAGCAGGTAAGCAATGACATGTATGTTTCCATCGATCTGGTTGAAGAAATCATCGAGAGACAGTTAAAGAAATACAAGAGAAAACTGACCGAGCAGCAGCAGGCAGCAAGCTTCTTCAAACAGGACTACATCGAAAAAGACTATATGGACGACGAAGAGATCAAGATCATCCGTACCAAAAAATTTGATATTAAACCGATGTATCCCGAAGATGCGTGCATCCAGATGGAGCTTTTAGGACACAATTTCTATGTATTCTGCAACGCAGAAACAGATCAGGTAAACGTCGTATATAAGAGAAAAGGCAATACATACGGTCTGATCGAACCCGAAGATTAAAAGCCGGTACAGTTTATACAATTCCATATTTGAAACGCATGCCGCATAACGCATGCAGAAAAAACAGCCATATATCGATATGGCTGTTTTTTTGTCAAAAAAAGCTGTTAAAAGTCGGAAAAATATGAAAAAAACGGAGTATGTATCCATCAGAAAAACAGCGGTGGAAAGAGACACGGAATAAGAATTGTACGCCCTGAAAAACATTGCAAAAAGGGTGTGGCTATGTTACAATAATCTCAGCGGGCAATGACAAAAAAATAACAATCATTGTCTAACTTGTAAAAACGAAAGATTTTATAAAAAATGGAGGAAGTAAAAATGGCAAAAAAAGTCGTATTAGCAGGCGCATGCCGTACCGCAATCGGTACAATGGGTGGTTCCTTAAGCACAATACCCGCAGCTGATTTGGGAGCTATCGTTATCAAAGAAGCTTTAAACAGAGCAGGTGTGAAACCGGAAGCTGTAGATCAGGTATACATGGGATGTGTAATCCAGGCCGGACAGGGTCAGAACGTTGCACGTCAGGCTTCTATCAAAGCAGGTTTACCAATTGAAGTACCTGCAGTTACCATCAATGTTGTATGTGGTTCTGGTCTTAACTGTGTAAACATGGCAGCTCAGATGATCCAGGCAGGCGATGCTGATATTGTTGTAGCAGGTGGTATGGAAAACATGTCCAAAGCTCCTTATGCTATGATGAACGGCCGTTTCGGATATAGAATGAACAATGGTGTACTGGTAGATACCATGGTTAATGATGCATTATGGGATGCATTCAACAACTACCACATGATCAAGACCGCAGACAATATCTGCGAAGAGTGGGGAATCACTCGTGAAGAGATCGATGAGTTTGCAGTAAAGAGCCAGGCAAAAGCTGTTGCAGCTCAGGAAGCAGGCGCATTTGACAAGGAAATCGTTCCTGTAGAAGTTAAAAAGAAAAAAGAAACAGTCATCTTCAACAAAGATGAAGGTCCTCGTCCCGGTACAACAATGGAAGGTCTTGCTAAGCTTCGCGCTATCAATCCCGGCGGATTTGTTACAGCCGGTAATGCATCAGGTATCAATGATGGTGCAGCTGCAATCGTTGTTATGAGCGAAGAAAAAGCAAAAGAACTCGGTGTTAAGCCCATGGCTACATTTGTTGCAGGTGCTCTTGCAGGATGCAGACCTGAAGTAATGGGTATCGGACCGGTTCCTGCTACAAAGAAAGCTATGGCTAAAGCAGGATACAAGATCGAAGACTTCGACGTTATCGAAGCTAACGAAGCTTTCGCAGCTCAGTCAGTTGCAGTTGGAAGAGAGCTTGGCATTGACGTAGACAAACAGTTAAATCCCAATGGTGGTGCTATTGCGTTAGGACATCCGGTTGGAGCATCAGGTGCACGTATCTTAGTTACACTGCTTCATGAGATGGAAGCAAAAGACGCTAAGAAAGGTCTTGCAACCTTATGTATCGGCGGTGGTATGGGTTGTGCCACTATTGTTGAGAGAGACTAATAAATTGCAGATTTAAGACTGCTTATCATAGATGGAACGCGCTTTGGCGTGTTTCATCTATGTTGCGTATAAAGATACTTCAAACCGAAAGGAGAAACAAATATGGAATTCGTATTATACGAAGAAAAAGGTGCTGTTGGTATCATTACCATCAACAGAGAGAAAGCATTAAATGCATTAAATTCACAGGTTCTTGATGAATTAAATGCTACACTGGATGCTGTTAATCTTGACACTACAAGATGTCTGATCTTAACAGGTGCAGGTGAAAAATCGTTTGTTGCCGGAGCAGATATCGGAGAAATGAGCACACTGACAAAAGCAGAAGGTGAAGCCTTCGGTAAGAAAGGAAATGATGTTTTCCGTAAATTAGAAACATTCCCTCTTCCGGTCATTGCAGCAGTCAACGGTTTTGCATTAGGCGGCGGCTGTGAGATCTCCATGAGCTGTGACATCAGAATCTGTTCTGACAATGCAGTATTTGGACAGCCTGAGGTTGGTCTCGGAATTACCCCTGGATTTGGCGGTACACAGAGACTTGCCAGATTAGTAGGACCCGGCATGGCAAAACAGATGATCTATACAGCACGCAATATCAAAGCTGCAGATGCTTACAGAATTGGCCTTGTTAATCAGGTTGTTTCTGCAGAAACAGATGAAGCCGGCAACGTTGTGAAATCTGCAAAAGAAGCATTAATGGAAGCTGCTGAAAAAATGGCATCAGGCATTGCAAAGCAGGCTCCAATCGCAGTACGCAACTGCAAAAAAGCAATCAATGAAGGTCTTCAGGTAGATATGGATCAGGCAATCGTGATCGAAGAGAAATTATTCGGCGCATGCTTCGAGACAGAAGACCAGAAAGCCGGAATGGGCAATTTCTTAGAGAAAGACAAAGAAAAGAAATTAAAAGTCGTACCTTTCCAAAACAAATAAATAGCGAGGAAGAAAATCAAGCGACACCGCAGGTGGCATTTGATTTTACCCGAGCGTATGATTACAAATCCATGAGTCACGCAGTGACGACAAGCGCGAAGCGATTGGGATTTGTAATAGGTAATCCATAGCATTCAATCCGGGAAAGTGAAAGATTCTTTTACGGATATGAATATAGAATGACAATACAAATGAAACGTATATGAATTTGTGTTGGTAATTCACAAAAATATATTTTTAGGAGGAACAAACAATGAAGGTTGGCGTTATTGGCGCAGGTACCATGGGACAGGGCATTGCAAAAGCATTTGCTCAGGTTGATGGTTACACAGTTGCACTTTGCGACATCAAACAGGAATGGGCTGAAGGCGGAAAAGACAAAATCGCTAAAGGCTATGCAAGACTTGTAGAGAAAGGAAAAATGACACAGGAAACTGTTGACGGAATCCTTGCAAGCATTACTCCCGGTCTGAAAGAAGATCTTTGCGCAGACTGCGATTTGATCGTAGAAGCAGCATTTGAAAACATGGAGGTTAAGAAAACAACATTTGCAGAATTAGATAAAATTGCAAAACCGGAATGTATCTTTGCTTCCAATACATCAAGCCTTTCTATCACAGAAATCGGCAACGGACTGACACGTCCCATGATCGGTATGCATTTCTTCAATCCTGCTGATCGTATGAAATTAGTAGAAGTTATTGCAGGTGTTAATACACCGGTTGAAACAGTAGATACCATCAAGAAAATTTCTGAAGAAATCGGCAAAACACCCGTACAGGTTAATGAAGCTGCAGGTTTCGTAGTAAACCGTATCCTGATCCCTATGATCAACGAAGCTGCTTTCATCAAAATGGAAGGTGTTTCAGATATCGCTGGTATCGACGCAGCTATGAAGCTTGGTGCTAATCATCCCATGGGACCGCTTGAACTGGGCGATTTCGTAGGTCTTGATATCTGCCTTGCTATCATGGACGTTCTTTACAACGAAACAGGCGACAGCAAATATCGTGCATGTCCTTTGATCCGCAAGATGGTAAGAGGCGGAAATCTCGGATGCAAGACCGGAAAAGGTTTCTATGTATACAATGCAGACCGTACCAAAACACCGGTAGATGCACTGTAATCAAAAGTTTTTTATAAAATAAAACGGAGGAAATAAAAATCATGGATTTTACTTTAAGCAAAGAACATGAAATGGCGAGACAGTTATTTAAAGATTTCGCTGAAAACGAAGTAAAGCCTCTCGCTCAGGAAATTGATGAAGAACACAGATTCCCCAGAGAGACAGTAGAGAAAATGGCTAAATATGGTTTCTTAGGTATTCCGGTACCGAAGGAAATGGGTGGCCAGGGTTGTGATCCTTTGACATACGCTATGTGTGTAGAAGAATTATCAAAGGTTTGCGGTACAACAGGTGTTATCGTTTCTGCTCATACATCATTGTGCGTAGATCCGATCCAGACATACGGTACTCCCGAACAGAAAGCAAAATACCTTCCTGACTTAGCATCAGGTAAAAAGCTTGGTGCATTCGGTTTAACAGAGCCCGGTGCAGGTACAGACGCTCAGGGTCAGCAGACAAAGGCTGTCTTTGACGAAGCTACCAACGAATGGGTATTAAACGGATCCAAATGCTTTATCACAAATGGTAAAGAAGCTGATGTATACGTTATCATCGCTGTAACAGGCAAGGTTGAAAAACGTGGACGTGTTCAGAAAGAGATCTCTTCTTTCATCGTTGAAAAAGGAACCCCCGGATTTACATTCGGTACAAAAGAAAACAAAATGGGTATCTGTGCATCATCTACTTATGAATTGATCTTCACAGACTGCCGTATCCCCGCAGGCAACTTACTTGGCCAGAAGGGTAAAGGTTTTGGAATCGCTATGCATACTCTTGACGGCGGTCGTATCGGTATCGCTGCTCAGGCACTTGGTATTGCAGAGGGCGCTTTAGAGACAACCATCGAATATGTAAAAGAAAGAAAACAGTTCGGCCGTTCTATCGCTCAGTTCCAGAATACACAGTTCCAGTTAGCAGATATGGCTACAAAAGTAGAAGCTGCTAAATTACTGGTTTATAAAGCTGCTATGAAGAAAGCTGAGTACCAGGCAGGTGCTAAAGTATCTTATTCCGTAGAAGCTGCAATGGCTAAATTATACGCTGCAGAGGTTGCTATGGAAGTAACAACCAAATGTGTACAGTTACACGGTGGTTATGGTTACATCAAAGAGTACAATGTAGAGCGTATGATGCGTGATGCTAAGATTACAGAAATCTACGAAGGAACTTCAGAAGTTCAGCGTATGGTAATTTCTGGAAGTTTATTAAAATAGGAGGTACGTTATCGTGAAAATCGTAGTTTGTATTAAACAGGTTCCTGATACAAAGGGCGGCGTTAAATTCAATCCTGATGGAACTCTTGACAGAGGAGCAATGCTCGCAATCATGAACCCCGATGATAAAGCTGGTTTAGAGGCAGCTTTAAGATTAAAAGACCAGTACGGCGCAGAAGTTACTGTTTTAACAA
>OQVU01000669.1_pt1 | contig 13192 bp, 9 predicted proteins | sample 1691611 | NCBI WGS metagenome assembly OQVU01 (sample SAMN03418272, study PRJEB22391) | human gut metagenome | biome: human-gut; feature: organic feature; material: feces | host: Homo sapiens | place: Tanzania | collected 2013-01
GCGGGGGATATTACTGCTCTTGAGGACAGGTTGAAGAAAGTCAATGATGACCTTAAGGCGTTGGCGGATCGTTTCCCGGTCTTCACGTCTGACTTGAACAAGGCGAAGGAGGATCTTACCATTGCCTACAAGAAAGCAATCGAGGATGCCATCACTGATTTCAAGGGTGTTTTTGAGGCTACGATCAAAGCTCGTGTTGATGCCGCGTATGACAGTTTCACGAAAGCTTTTTCGACAAAAGAGGCTGAAATGAGGAGTGAGATGGCGTCTATCAATAGCGATCTCGCTTCCCTTGATTTCGCTGACCTTATTTCTTCCTTTGACTCCGTGATGCAGTCTCTGGCGTTTGTCCCGACGAGCGATGACGGGAGTGTGATTCTCTCCTACAACGTCGAGTCTTTGGAAAAGACCATCGATGTCTCTCTGGAGATCCGCCCTGAGCGGCTGCTGTCCTCAATAGGAACCGCTGATGTGTCGGCGTATGCGTTGCTCACAAAGACAAGGGCTTCGGTCGGGGATGAGGTCGCTCTGAAGGTTCAGAGAATCACCAAGGCAAAGAACGGAGTCCTGAATGTCAGGATTGAGCCCGGGGCACTGTTGGATGACTTTATCGCCGGACGTGTCTCCGCCGGTTTCAGGGTCGTTGTCCGTGACGTTTCCACACGGTTCACTCCTTTGAAAGTCGCGAAAATCAGACCGCCTTTGATTCAATATACCACAGTGTCCGGAAGAATGGCTGAGATTTCTTCAGGGTTATATGCCAAAGACGCGAATGGAAATAAATTGAACATAGTGCACACCAAGTATGGAGAAATCGGCTTTGACGGCGAGGCTGACAAAGTGAACCTTTCTTGGAGTTATAGTGATGAGGAATCCGCTGGCTTGAAGACAGTCAAGCTCCTCAAGAAAGCAAAGATTGATTACGAGATATGGTTTCGAGGCTATAATCTTCTTGAAGAGGTGGATCTTGAGTTATTGGACGTGTCAGCGGTCACTAATTTTCAACAATCATTTTTTAATTGTAGTAAGCTGACTACATTGAAAATCTCCTCTTGGAGGCCTCAGAACCTTGAATATACCAACTATACATTCTATGGATGCTCAGGGTTGACTTCCTTGGATTTGTCCAAATGGAAAATGGATAAGGTGACTAGCGTGCCTGGAATGTTCAATGGATGTTCATCTCTTGAGACGTTGGATTTGTCAGGTTGGAATTTGGAAAAAGCATATTTTCACGATGTCAGTGATAATTATGGAAAGACAGAGAGGTGTATGTTCTATGGTTGTAAGAAATTGAAGACCATAAGAATGGTAGGCTGCAGCAAAGCCACTATGGATCTGGTCAAGCGTGATCTTAAGGTGGCCGGCATAAATCCTACAATTGTGACAAAATAACCCTAAAAAGGAAGAATCAATGAATATCAAGAGAATATTACCGGCTCTTCTGAGCGTGATCCTGCTGGTGTCCTCCGGATGCGCTGACTACGATGCTGAGTTCAAGCGTGTGGATGACCGCATCGATGAAATCGAGAACAACCGCATCCCGTCCATCGACAAGCAGCTTGAAAAGATAAACGCTTCACTCCCGGAGTTGGAGCGGACTGATCAGGAAATCAAGAAGATGATCGAGTCCTTGGACAAGACCGCCGATGATCTTCGCAAAGACATCGGTGAGAACGAGAACCGCGTTTCAGAGGTTCGCTCTGAACTCGAAAAGGCTGTCAAGGAACTCCAGGACAGTGACAAGACCAACAAGGAGGAACTGATCGCTGCCATAAATGAAGCCAAGGCTACCGTCTTGGCCAATCTTGAGGCGATGAGGACGGAAATGCAGGGCAAACTGTCCGACATAGATGAGATGATCTCTGATCTGAAAGATAAGGATCAAGAATTGGAGAAACAGATTTCTGTTCTCAAGACCTATGTTGATGATGAATTGAAAGGCATCAGGGACTGGGCCACAGCCACATTCGCGACGTTGGAGCAGTATAATGGTATTGTGGAACGGATTGGAGGGATCAACACGGAGATGTCTGAACTGAAGAAGTCTTTGTCTGACCTTGAGACCCGCCTGACAAACAAGTTCGACGAGGATTTGAAAAAGGCGGTCAGTGACCTTGAATCCAAGATAGGTGAGGAAGTTTCCGGTCTTAATGGCAGGATAGACAAAGAGGTGTCAGATCTTACACAGGCTTACACATCGGCCATCGCCAAGACTCGCGCTGAGCTTGAAAGCGCATGGACAGAAAAGGTCAAGACCTCTCTTGAGGAGTTGGAGAAATCCCTTAAACTTTGGGTGAACGAGAAACTTACAGCCTACTGGACGATAGAGGAGACCAAGGCGGCTCTTGAGGCTCAGAAAAAGGATCTTGAAAACCAGTTGAAGGCTCAGGAAGCCTATCTGAAAGAATTGATTGACGCTAATGCGGGAGAGATCAAGGACCTGAAAGAGGCTCTGACAGAGACCGAGAACGCTCTTGCGGACAACGCCAAGAGCCTGGAGGACTTGTTCTCGGAGCTTGAGCAGGCAAAAAAGGACATCAAGGCTGCTTATGAGGCCGTGATAAAGGATGCCATCACATCGTTGGAGGGCATTCTTGACGATGAGCTTGATGACGAGATAGAAAGCCTCAACAACAGCATTGACGAGAGAGTCGAGGCATTGGAGTCAAGGATTGAGAAATGCAAGGATGACTTGGCTTCGATAATAAAGGATGTTGAGGACGCGCGGACTAAGATAAGAAACGTGATATCATCGTTTGTATATTTCCCGACATATTCAGATGGATCGGTTGAGGTCTTCTGTGAAGGTGTCAAGAAGTCTCTGACATTGAAATTCGAGGTCCGTCCGTTCTCTGCCGCCGAGGCTCTGAATGTAGGCAATGTGTCGATCCTCACTCAAAGCGTGGAGCCAAAAGATAATGTTATTTCTCTTAAGTTGAACGGAATCGCAAGCACCGGGAACGGCATCGTTCTGATGGACATAGATGCTTCCGACCTTCCTCTCATCTTTACAAATGGTTCTAGAAAGTTCAACGTTCTGGTGTCAATAAAGGATGCTTCCAAAGGTTGGGATATGATTTCCGGTTTTATTCCTATTGTCCCTGTTGTGGTGACAAACCCTTAAGAAAAAGACTTGTTTGACTGTTAACATTAGAGAAAAATGAAAGAATATATTGGAAAAATAAGACTGGTCTTGATGTGTGTGGGTCTTGCCGTAGCTTTCGGCTGCGCGAACTATGCTCCGGACCTTGATGAGATTCATGAGGATCTGAACGGAAAGGATGCGTGGGTCACATCCATAAACCAGCAGATTGAGAAGATCAACGCTTCCATTCCGAAGTTGGAGCAGACCGACAAGGACATGAAGGACATGATTGGTTCCCTGGAGGAGACCGCCGGCGATCTCAGGAAAGCTATCACGGAGAATGGGAAACGGATTTCAGCAGTGAGGTCCGACCTTGAGAAAGCGGTGGAAGAATTGAGGAAAAGCGACAATGCCAACAAGGAAGAACTTATCAGGGCAATAGAACAAGCCGAAAAAGAGGTTCTTGTGACTCTTGAGACAATGAAGTCTGAGATGAACGTGAAATTGTCAGACATAGGCGGCGCGATCTCCGACCTGAAAAAGAAAGATGCGGATTTGGAAGGCAAGATCTCGGATTTGAAATCGTATGCCGGAAAAGAATTGAAAGGCACTGAAGATTGGGTCAAGGCCACTTTCGCGACTTTGGAACAGTACAATGACATCGTGGAGCAAATCGCTGGCATTGATATCGAAATCGCCGGATTGAAGACCTCAATGACTGATCTTGAGGAGCGTCTGACAAAGAACTTCACAGAGTCGTTGAACAAGACTGTCAGCGATCTGGAATCAGCTGTCGCTGACGAGGTCGCCGGGTTGAATGACAGAATCTCAAAAGAGGTTGCAGATCTGACAAACGCTTTCACCGAAGCCCTCTTAAAAGCCCGGAACGAGATTGAGGCAGCCTGGGAAAAGAACCTTAAGGATTCGGTGAATGATTTGAAGTCATCCCTTGAGTCTTGGGTGAATGATAAATTTAAGGCTTACTGGACGATTGAGGAAACGAAGGCGGCCCTTGAGACTCAGAAAAAGGCTCTTGAAGGTCAATTGCTTGTGCAGAAAACCGCTTTGGAGGAAATGATCAAGGCAAATTCGAAAGACATCGAGGATCTGAAGGCGGCCTTGGCCGTGACCAATAAGGCGATTGAGGACAACGCGAAGGAGATCGAAGGCTTGAAGTCGGATTTGGATGAGGTCAAGGCAGAGGTCAAAGAGGCGTATGAGAGAGCCATCAGAGATGCGATAGCCTCCCTGCGAAATGAGTTGTCTGCGGACATCACGGCCGCGATCAATGATGCGGACAGTAAGGTTCAGGGCGAGATTGATCGAATGAGTTCGGAAATCCGGAAGATGGAGAATAAGATAACACAGGCTCAGAATGCTGTCAACAAGGTGCTGTACAGAATACAGTCTTTGGTTTATGTCCCTTATACCGAGGATGGAGTAGCTGTAGTGACAAGATATGGCTCGGGTTCCATTGTGAAATTCGTGACGTTGGAATTCGAGGTCCGGCCTTCCTCCGCGCTGTACTATCTGAAAAAGGATAACATTAAGATAACGGCGCATTATCCGAATAATGAACAGAAGGATCTTTACATAAATAATGACAATGACTTTAAGGTGTATGGCGGTTATATTGTCATCAAGGTGAACGCCACCTACATCTCTGATTCGTTTGTGCGTGGCGAGATGGCAGCCTTCGCCAGAGTCCACATCGAGAACGTGACTATGGGCTGGAATCTCTCGTCTGAATATATTCCTTTGAGGATGGCTGAATGAGCGGTTGAGAGCAACACTTTGATTGATGAATAATAAACAACTTCGACATCATTCCTCTTAAAATCGTGGATGGCGCTTTGGAGCCGGACATGATCAACGGTCATGTGTATGTCGAGATGGGCGACGGCCTGAAATGGGCCACCTGTAACGTGGGTGCGGACAAGCCTGAGGAAGTCGGGACGCTTTTCGCCTGGGGCAAGACGACACCGAAGGCCACGTATTCCCTGGACAACTACAAATGGTACAAGGATGGGAACTACACCAAGTACAATTCCACAGACAGCAAGCAGATTCTGAGCAAAGAGGATGATGCCGCCACTGCGGTCAACCTCGGAGCCGTCGGCGACAAGGCCTGTCGGAGTGACGGGGATCAGCGTTTCATGACACTTAGATCCACAGGCCCCGGAACGCCTTTCACGACGGCCTTGTCGGTGAACTGCCAGAAGGTCCAGCCGTCGAAGTCCGGCCTGTCCTTCTCGTAGTGGGCTATCCAAACAGGATAGTTGTCCGTGATCCTCTTGCTGAGCCAGTCACGGGCAAAGGAAGACCCCGTGTAGACAATAGGCTTTTTACCGTAGTGACCCTCAATGGTTTCCAGCCATTTGAGAGCCTCTTCGTTCAGTTTCTTCATCGACCCTCCCCGGTGGATGGTCTCGATGTCCAGAACAGGAGGCAGATCCTTGAACCTCAGGTCGCCGACAGTCTTGATGAACAGTTCGGCCTGGATCTTCCCGTCCTTTGAGCTCCGGAAAAAATGATAGGCTCCGCGCCTTAGTCCGGACTTCCCGGCGTTCCTCCAATTCTTCCTGAAGTCCCTGTCCACCATCGAGGCTCCTTCCGTAGCCTTGACGAACACGAAGCTGACAGGCCGGATGTCCTTGGCAAGATGATGGTCCCGGATCGTTCTCCCGCGCCGGTCGGTCATCACGAACAGCGAGTCCCAGACGATCTCTCCGCCGTTGTGATGGGAGATGTCGATTCCGAAGCGCCAGTCTCCAGGAGGAACCTTTGTCCCGGTCTCGTAGTTCGCGGCGCTGTTGTTTTTTATGAATATGAACGTGAGCGCCAGGACTAACGCAAGGGAGATCCCGACGGCGGTCCAGACCCCGAGAGTCACCTTGCGGGGTTTCCTTTTCTTCCTTACGGTACGTCTCACGGCGCTTTTCCCTGTCTTGCCGGCGGCACTCTTCCGAGGCCGGCTTCCGCCTTGGGCTTTTCCGGACTGTCCGTTTATGTTGTGGCCTCTCTTCGCCTGGGGCATATTCATGGGCATTAGAATCACGGTGACAGCCACCGCTACGCAAAATTAATGAATATTTCTCACTATCTTTGCAGTTTGATATTGGAAAGATATGAACTGGTTCATCGATATATTCACTGAACAGACTTATATTCAGGCAATTCTGGTGCTGTCGTTGATTTGTGTGGCAGGACTTCTGTGCAACAAGATAAAATTCAAGGGGGTCAGTCTCGGGGTGACGTTTGTCTTTTTCGCGGGGATCGTCGCCGGGCATTTCGGACTGAGCGTTGATCCGAGGATGCTCGCGCTGGCGCAGAATTTCGGCCTCGTCCTGTTTGTCTTCACCCTTGGCCTTCAGGTGGGCCCGAGCTTCTTTCCTTCGCTGAAGAAAGGTGGTATCAAACTGAACATCCTTGCCTTTGCCGTGTTGATGGCAGGCACCCTGATGGCGTTGGGCATCAGTAAGTTGGCGGGTATCTCCCTTCCTGTGGCCACCGGACTTCTGACAGGAGCCGCGACCAACACGCCGATGCTTGGAGCCGCCCAGCAGACCTTGCTCCAGATGGATCCTTCGGCTACCGACGTGTCCAATCAGATGGCCACCGCCTGCGCTGTGGGCTATCCTTTTGGCGTCATCGGCGTGATACTCAGCATCGTCATCCTTTCCCTCCTGTTCCGTAAGAGCAGAACCCGCAAGGCTCCGCATGACAACCAGACTTTCATCACCGAGTTCCGTGTGAGCAATCCTGCCGTGTTCGGGAAGAACATCCGTGACATCATGAGGGACGCACACATAAAGCTTGTTGTCTCAAGGGTTTGGAAATATGCCGGCGACAACGGTCAAGGGCAGGTCTTGATCCCTGACGGCGACACTGTTCTGGAGGAGGGCGAGCATGTGCTTGTACTGACCCGTGAGATGGATGCCGGAGCGGCGGAACAGTTGTTCGGCGAGAAGGTCGTGAAGGACTGGAACAAGAAGGACATTGACTGGAACCATCTGGACGGCTCGCTTGTGTCACGCCACATATTCGTAACCAAATCAAGTCTCAATGGCGCCAAACTCGGCGACCTGCATCTTCGCAACGCCTTCCGGATCAACATCACGAGGGTGAACAGGGCTGGTATCGACCTGCTTCCGTCGCGCGACCTCAGGCTTCAGATCGGTGACAAACTGACGATAGTGGGGGAGCAGAAGGCAATTGACAGGGTGGCGGAAGTTCTTGGCAATCAGGAGAAAGAGCTTCGTAACCCGAATCTTCTCTTCATATTCATCGGCTTGATGCTCGGCTTGATCCTTGGAAGCCTTCCTATCGCCATCCCAGGGATGAGCGTTCCGGTCAGGCTTGGGATCGCTGGCGGCCCGATACTCATTGGCATCCTTATGGGAGCCTTCGGGCCGAGGGTCCATCTGACCACCTACACGACACACAGCGCTAATCTGATGCTCAGGCAGTTCGGTCTGACGATCTACCTGGCCGGCCTTGGACTCGGCGCGGGTCCTGACTTTTTCGCAACGGTCTTCAGGCCGGAAGGCTTGATGTGGATCGGTGTCAGCGTCCTGCTGGCGGTCGTGCCGGTGCTTCTGGTCGGCGTGGTCGCCTCGAAATTCTGCAAGACGAGCTATTCGGAGAATGTCGGAATGCTCTGCGCCTCAATGGCCAATCCCATCGCCTTGAACTATGCGCTGACCACCGTAGACGACGATGAGCCATCCGTCGCCTACGCCACCGTCTATCCTATGGAGATGTTCCTCCGGGTGATCTCCGGCCAGGTGATGATGCTTCTCTGATCAATTCCGGAAACAGTCGCCCCAGCCAAGTCTGATGGTGACCCCGGCGGTGTCGGGGTAGATTGACCCTTTGTCGGCGTACAGGCCAAGGCTGACGAGTGTGGTGTTGCCGGCGATGCGTTTAGGAAGAGTCAATTCGAATGCTCCCGAAACTTGTTCCGGAACGGAATTGTAGAAACTGTCCGTCTGGTGGTATTTGCCGAAATTCTTGCTGTAGGTGATCTTGACAGTGTACGGGATTTTTCTGAACATCTTTCCGGCCACGCCGGCGTTCCATGCGACGATCCTGTTGTTGACGACTCCACGGGTGATGCCGTCGGTGTCCTTCGCCGCCGGGACGAACAACGGCAGACCTATCGTCCGGCCATTGTAGGTCCAGCCGGATTTATATTCACCATTGTTGAAATAGTTGTCGCATCCGCCGACGATGTAGATCTCCTTGTCAGGATTCTTTTTGAGTTCCTCCTCCGTCGCGGGTCTGTCGTGTCGTGTTCCTGACTGCCATTTCGTGTAGATGAATTCCAGGAGCAAGTCGCTGACCCACCTGTCTTTGTCCTTGAATGAGAAATGCAGGGTGTTGACCCCGTCGGGAAAATTCTGGAAGCCCACGCCGGATCCGTCCTCGAACGGTATGTCGTGCTGGAATGTAAGCCTCCATCTGTCCTGCTCCCAGTCCAGTCTCAGCAGTTCCCTTCCGAGATGGTTCCCGAGGGCGTTGATCTGATCGCTTTTGGTGGCTCCTTCACCTCCGCTGCCGGCGACCATGACCCTTAGGTAGTCCACAAAACTCTGTGGCTGCCTGCCGTAGACCGGGGAAGTTCCTCCCCACTGTGACCAGAGTTCCAGTCCGCCGGTGAAGACCAGCCCCCGGGTGATGTTCACTTTGAAGTACAGAGCCTGGTTGTGGAGCAGGGTGTGCTTGACATACCTGTTGTCCCAAAGCCCGTAGTCTCCGAAACCGAATCTGAAAGACAGGATGTCACGGGCGAAGGGAGCCTCGATCCAGTCCGAGTGGAGGCGGTAGCCGGGAAAACTCATCGAATTGCCTGTGAGCGTCATGTTGCCTCCCGTGACGGAGAGGCCTTGGAAATCCTGCTCTCTCTCCTTGATCCCGACTTCCAGGGCAAGTTTCTTCCAGCCCGCACCGAAGTAAAGGTTCTGCACCATGCCTCTGACGCTTTTCCCGTCGCTGTTGTGAACTTGGGCGCTCCCCCTTGCCGCCGCATAGCCGGCAAGACCGACACCCCAGCTGAACCGTATCCCGTTCGAAAAGGTGCCGGAACCGTCCGCGCCTCCTCGTACAAGGCCGCCTACCGTCTCCGGATATATCCCTCCCTTGTTCGTGTGGCTCCAGAATGGAAGTTCTCTGCCAGTGGAGCCTAAGCCGGTCATCTCGGCATACCAGCCGCCTTCGCGGTCTTTCGCCTGGCAGACGGACAGGCCTGTGACGAAGACGGCGACGGTTGTGACCGCCGCCCGCAGGAGAAAATTCATTCCCGGCTTCATTTGAAACGAATCTATGGCTGCTTCCTGGCTTTAAGGGACGGCCGCGCGAGTATCTGTACGTCAATGCCGCTGATCTTGTACCCCTTGAAGCGCCGTGACAGCAGTTTTTCCTCTATCAGGGTGTAGAGCTCGTCATCTATCACATCCTGAAACTTGTGATTGACGGCGTCGTACAGATGGAAGTGCTTGAATGTGTTGACGTCGAAGTACATCTTGTTGTTGTCGCTCATCCTGTGATGGTAGATTCCCAGAAGGGAAAGCTGGGTGAGGATGTTGTAGACGGATGCGACGGTGACCTTTGCCTGCCCGGACGCCAGAATCTCCGCGGTAACCATGTCCGCGCAGGCATGGCCCAGTCTAAGCATGGCCTCATGAACGGCCAGGCGTTGCGGGGTGACTTTCAGTCCGTTGCCTTTCAGCAGAGATTTGAATTCCTCTATCGAGGGAGCTTTGTTGATTTTGTCCATTTGTCAGTTTTCAAGTAAGCGTCTTGCCTTTTCTCAAGGCGCAAGTTTCCATTTAAATTGCAAATTTATAAAAATTCCAATAAAGTAATCCTTGTAAAAATAACTTTTAACGCTTACTAAAGAACATCGGCGGAGGACAAAAACAAGGAATATTCCAAATCTAATGGAGAAAAGTGCCTAATAGTCACGAAATTTGATTAAATTTGTAAGTTTTAGTAAATGCAAGAATATGGAAAAGATAAGATGCTTGATCATAGGAGGCGGCCCTGCCGGCTACACCGCGGCCATCTATGCTTCCAGAGCGGCTCTGAATCCTGTCCTCTATGAGGGAATGGAGCCGGGGGGACAGTTGACCACCACCACCGTTGTCGAGAATTTCCCTGGTTTTCCGGAGGGGGTTGACGCCAATCAGCTGATGGACGGGATGCGTGCCCAGGCACAGCGTCTTGGAGCGGACATCAGAAGAGGCGTTGTGACCGACGCCGACCTCTCGTCGCGTCCGTTCCGTGTCACTATCGACGGCGAGACCGTACTGGAGGCCGACACCCTTATCATCGCGACAGGAGCCACGGCCAGGTACCTCGGCCTGCCGTCGGAACAGAAGTTCAGAGGCATGGGTGTGAGTGCCTGCGCCACATGTGACGGATTCTTCTACAGGAAGAAGGATGTCGCCGTGGTCGGAGGAGGGGACACCGCCTGTGAGGAGGCCACCTATCTCGCGAATCTCTGCAGGAAGGTTTACATGGTTGTCCGCAGGGATGTGCTGAGGGCCTCCGTAGCCATGCAGGAAAGGGTGAGAAACACCCCTAACATCGAGATCCTCTGGAACTGCAACACTCAGGAAGTGCTTGGAGATGAGTCCGGTGTGAACGGAGTTCGCCTCAAGGACAAGGATGGTAAGGTTTTTGATGTCAAGGTCGACGGATTTTTTCTGGCCATCGGGCACCATCCGAACTCGGACATATTCAAGAAATATGTCGAGACCGACGAGGACGGGTACATCATCACCGGAGGCAAGACTTCGGAGACGAATGTCGAGGGAGTGTTCGCGGCGGGTGATGTTCAGGATCCAAGGTTCAGGCAGGCGATTACCGCCGCCGCGTCCGGATGCCGCGCCGCGCTTGAGGTTGAGAAATTCCTTTTGACGCATTGATGATTTATCTACAGAATGAACATGTTTAAGACTACTTTGAGATTCCTTTCCGTCGCCATTGCGGTGGCCATGTCCCTCCAGTCGTGCAAGTCTGAGTATGAGGCGCTTCTGAACGGTAACGATGTCGATGCCAAGTACGCGGCCGCGTTTGACTATTTCAACAACGGTAAGTACACCAAGGCTTCGCAGCTTTTCGAGTCGCTGTCTGTCCTGACCAGCGGTACGGACAGGGACGACACCGTGCAGTACTACTGGGGACTCAGCAACTATCGCTATAAGGATTACTACACGGCGGAGACGAATTTCACGAAGTTCATCAATAATTTCCCGTCCAGCCCGTTCACGGAAGAGGCCTCTTTCCTGAGGATCGACTGCCTTTACCGTTCGACTCTCCGCTATGAGCTGGATCAGGTTCCGACGTACAACGCCATCAACGCGATCAGCCAGTACCTGGTCGAGAATCCGGGCAACACCCACAGCGCGATCTGCCACCGGATGCTGAAGGAGTTGAACGACAGACTGGACCGCAAGGCCTATGAGAACGCCAAACTCTACTACAGGATGGAGGACTACAAGGCGTCAAGGGTGGCGTTCAAGAACATCCTGAAGGATGACGCGGAGAACATCTACCGCGAGGAGATCCTCTTCTACATCGCCAAGTCCTCCTACAAGTATGCCTTCATGAGTGTGGAGGGCAAGCAGAAGGAGCGTTACCTGACGTTCGTGGATGACTACTATAACTTCATCGGCGAGTTGCCGGACTCTCCTTACAGGAAGGAACTGGACGTGCTTTACCGTAGGGCGCAGAAGGTTCTGGGCCGCTACACGGGTTCGGATGAGGATCTTGACGCTAAGGAAAAGGACTTCGAGCGTGACAGAAAGAAATTATTGAAACAATCCGATCGATAGGCCACGTACAATATTTAGAATAGATTTTTTTAAGAATATGGACATTAAAAAGAAGGTCCCTTCAAACACCATTACAAGGGACATCAAGAATCTTGCGGAGCCGACAGGCAACATCTACGAATCAGTTGTGCTTCTCTACAAGAGAGCCAATCAGATAGCCCTCGCCGAGAAGAAGGAGCTTGCCAAGAAGCTGGAGGATTTCCGCACCGACCGCGACACCATGGATGAGGTGTTCGAGAACAGGGAGCAGATTGAGATCTCCAAGTACTATGAGAAGCTTCCGAAGCCGGATCTGATCGCCATTTCCGAGTTTGAGGATGGTGAGCTTTACTACAGAATGGCCGGCACCTCCGGCGAGGACGGATTCTCCGTGGAACCAGCCAGGAAGGATTATTCTGACGCTGACGCTGAGTAATCTCCGGGGCTATGCTCAAGTCCCTTCAAATAAAGAATTATGTTTTGATAGACTCTCTGGATGTTGACTTTCCAGAGGGTTTGATCATTATATCCGGCCAGACCGGAGCTGGAAAGTCGATCCTTCTGGGAGCCCTGTCTCTGGTTCTGGGATCCAAGGCGGACTCCTCAGTGATAGGGAACGATGCTGACAGTTGTGTCGTCGAGGCCGTTTTCGGTGTTCCGAAGTCGGATTCGCTTTTGAGGGACATCCTGCGGGAGAATGATGTGGAGGCTGATGAGGACGAACTGATCATCCGCCGGGTGGTCAACCGTTCAGGTCGCTCCCGTTCTTTCATCAATGACGCTCCGGTGAGCGTCCAGGTACTTCAGGGAATATCCGCCCGCCTGGTGGACATTCACTCTCAGCATCAGACGCTTCTGTTGTCGGACAAGGTCTTTCAGCTGTCGATGCTTGACCACTATGCCGGCAATGAGGAACTTTTGGAGGAGTGTTCCGATGCCTTCAAGTCTTTCAAGTCATTGGAGAAGGAACTGGCGTCTGTCACGGAAAAGCTTACCGGGCTTAGCGAGGAGCAGGACTACATCCGGTCTCGTTATCAGCGTCTTGAGGACGCGCGTCTGCAGGAAGGTGAGATCGAGTCTCTGGAGGCGGAGCAGAAGCGGCTCGCCAACGCCGAGGAGATCAAGGAATGTCTTTCCGGCGTGGAGGAACTCTTCAACCCTTCCGATCCCAACTCCGAAGCCATGTCCATGTCCTCCGCGCTAAAGGAGGCGAAAAGGATGCTGGAGAGGGTCGGCGGATTCGTTCCGCAGGCATATTCATTGGCCGAGCGCATCGAATCCGCCC
>OQVU01000671.1_pt1 | contig 13183 bp, 12 predicted proteins | sample 1691611 | NCBI WGS metagenome assembly OQVU01 (sample SAMN03418272, study PRJEB22391) | human gut metagenome | biome: human-gut; feature: organic feature; material: feces | host: Homo sapiens | place: Tanzania | collected 2013-01
AGGTGTTGTCGTAGGTCTGGCTGATGATGCGGGGCGACATATCCTTGATGATTTTCATTACATCGTTCATCATAATGTAAGGAAAATCGAAAACAACCTCCTCCTCGACGAACTGACTTACAATCTCTGCGTTGGCTATTGCCTCAGCCGCTGCAGTGCGATAGGCAACAATAAGTCCGCTTGTGCCAAGATTGACACCTCCGTAATAGCGTACGACGATAATAAGAATGTCGGTCAGCTCGTTCTTGTTGATCTGTCCGAGGATGGGCTTGCCGGCTGTGCTGCTCGGCTCGCCGTCGTCGTTGGCACGGAAATCGGTACGGTCGGCACCGAGCATGTATGCCCAGCACACATGGCGTGCGTCATAATACTTCTTGCGAAACTCTGCTACGTATTGCTTCACCTCCTCTTCGGAAGTGACATGAAAGGCAAAAGCGAGAAACTTACTGCGTTTCTCGCTGTAGAAGCCTTCTGCGGGTGTGTCTGTGATTGTAAGAAATTCGTCTTTTTGCTCCATTGATATTAAATTGACAAGTAGACAAGGCGAGATGCATAACAAATGTTTATGCAAACCACCTTGTCTACTCGTTGCTTATTCACTTATCTACTACTATGTTACGACAGCTTGTGGATGACGAGTCCTGAGCGAAGCTTAGGCTCAAACCATGTTGCCTTCGGCGGCATGATCTTTCCGCTGTCGGCGATGTCAATAATCTGCTTCATTGAAACCGGATAGAGGGCGAGCGCCATGCGCATCTCGCCACTGTCTACGCGACGCTTCAGCTCTTCGAGACCGCGGAGACCACCTACGAAGTCGATGCGCTTGTCTGAACGCAGGTCGGTGATGCCGAGAACCTTGTCGAGGATAAGACGACTCGAGATGTCTACGTCGAGAACGCCGATCGGGTCGTGGTCGTCGTATGTGCCCTGCTTGGCATTGAGAGCAAACCAGTGACCGTCGAGGTAGAGTGAGAACTCGTGCAGGTGCTGCGGCTTGTAGATAGCCTCACCCTTGTCCTCAACCTCGAAGTTCTCGCGCAAAGCGTCGAGGAACTGCTCTGATGTAAGTCCGTTGAGGTCCTTTACAACTCGGTTATAGTCGAGCACGGTGAGCTGCGATGCCTGGAAACAAACAGCCATGAAGTAGTTGTACTCCTCGTCGCCCTTGTGGTTGGGATTGTTCTTAGCCTTCTCTGCGCCAACGAGAGCAGCAGCAGCGCTGCGGTGGTGGCCGTCGGCGATGTAGAGAGCCGGCATCTTAGCAAACTCCTTGGTGATTACGTCGATATCTGCCTTGTCGCTGACAACCCAGAGCTGATGGCCGAAGCCGTCGTCGGGAGCAACGAAGTCGTACTCGGGTTTTGTTGCAGCGTAGCGCTTGATGAGCGCGTCGAGCACCTCGTTGTCAGGATAAGCGAAGAACACCGGTTCGATGTTAGCGTCGTTTACGCGAACATGCTTCATGCGGTCTTCCTCCTTGTCGCGGCGTGTCAGCTCGTGCTTCTTGATTGTGCCGTCGAGATAGTCGTTGACGAAAGCACCCACAACAAGTCCGTACTGAGTCTTGCCGTTCATTGTCTGAGCATAGATATAATAGTTCTCGTCTGCGTCCTGACGAAGCCAACCCTTCTCCTGGAACATCTTGAAGTTAGCAGCTGCCTTCTCGTAAACGCGTGGGTCGTACTCGCTTGTGCCCGGCTCGAAGTCGATTTCCGGCTTAATGATATGATAAAGACTCTTCTCGTTATCGCCTGCCTCTGCTCTTGCCTCTTCACTATCGAGCACGTCGTAAGGACGTGATGCTATTTCTTCAACAAGGTCTTGCGGTGGACGTACGCCACGGAATGGTTTTACTGTTGCCATTGTGTGATATATTTTAAAAACCCCACCACTATGTCCTCCCTATGGGGCAAAGGGGTGGGGTTATCGGGGATTTTTACTTAATTACTTGTTAACTTGGAACTTAGTGCAGCCGTCAGCGAAGAAAGCGTTGATCTGCTTAGCAGCTGCGATACCAGCGTTGGTGTTAGCCTCTGCTGTCTGAGCACCCATCTTCTTAGGTGTAGAGAAGTATCTGCCTTCGAACTTCTGGAACTCTTCGTTAGCGTCCGGCATGATGTCTGTGATGAACTTCAGGTCGGTGCGTTCTGCCATGAGGGCAAGGAGTTCGGGCTCGTTGATAACTTCCTTACGAGCTGTGTTGATGAGGATGCCGTTCTTGTGGAGCTTGCCAACAAGAGCAGCGTTGATGCTCTGCTTTGTTTCAGGAGTAGCTGGGATGTGCAGCGAAACGATGTCGCAGTTCTCGAAGAGAGCGTCCTGAGAGTCAACTGCCTTAACGCCAGCTGCCTCGATAGCCTCCTTCGGGCAGAAAGCGTCGTAAGCGTAAACTTCCATTTCGAAGCCCTTAGCGATGCGAGCCACGTTTCTACCTACGTTGCCGAACGCGAGAATACCAAGTTTCTTGCCCTTCAACTCGCTACCCGACTTGCCGTTGTAGAAGTTGCGCACGCCGTAAACGAGCAAACCGAATACGAGCTCAGCCACAGCATTAGAGTTCTGACCAGGTGTGTTCTCAACAACAACGTTCTTCTCCTTAGCGTAAGCACAATCGACATTGTCGTAACCGGCACCGGCACGTACAACTATCTTAAGCTGCTTTGCAGCGTCGAGCACTTCAGGTGTAACCTTGTCTGAGCGCACGATCATTGCGTCAGCGCCAGCCACAGCGTCGAGAAGCTGCTGCTTTTCTGTATATTTCTCAAGCAAAACGAGTTCGTTGCCTGCACCTTCTATCTCAGCCTTAATGCCGTCAACCGCTGCCTTTGCAAACGGTTTCTCTGTTGCCACTAATACTTTCATAGCTATACTATTTATTAATGTTCCTTTTCAAAATCCTGCATGCACTTAACGAGAGCCTCAACGCCTTCCATAGGCATAGCGTTGTAGCAGCTTGCGCGGAAGCCACCTACCGAACGGTGGCCCTTGATGCCGACCATGCCACGCTGTGTAGCGTACTCGAAGAACGGCTTCTCAAGATCCTTGTACTCGTCGTTCATAACGAAGCAGATGTTCATCAAAGAACGAGAGTCCTTCTCTACTGTACCACGGAACAACTTGTTGCGGTCGATTTCGTCGTAGAGCACCTTTGCGCGAGCCTCAGCACGGCGAGCCATCTCCTCTACTCCACCCTGAGCCTTGATCCAGCGCAGTGTTTCGAGAGCGCAGTAGATAGGAACTACTGGAGGAGTGTTGAACATAGAGCCCTTCTCTACGTGTGTACGGTAGTCGAGCATTGTAGGAATCTGACGCGGAGCCTTACCCAAGCAGTCATCCTTTACGATGATGAGGGTAACACCAGCCATAGCGAGGTTCTTCTGGGCGCCTGCATAGATGCAGTCGTACTTAGCGACGTCGATAGGACGGCTGAAGATATCAGAAGACATATCGCCGATAAGTCTTACAGGTACTTCCGGCTCCTTGCGGATTTCGGTACCATAAATAGTATTGTTTGTTGTGATATGCAAATAGTCGAGGTCTGTCGGGCATTCGTAATCCTTCGGATAGAAGGTATAGCCAGCGTCAGCAGACGATGCTACTTCTACAGCTTCGCCGATGAGCTTAGCCTCTTTCAAAGCCTTCTTTGCCCATGTACCTGTGTTGAGATAGCCTGCCTTCTTGATAAGGAAGTTGAAAGGAACCATGCAGAATTCCAAAGAAGCACCACCACCGAGGAACAATACAGAGTAGCCTTCTGGCACCTTCAAGAGTTCCTTGATGAGAGCAACTGCCTCATCAACAACCGGTTGAAAATCTTTTGCACGATGGCTAATCTCAGCCAAAGAAAGACCTGAACCGTTAAAATCCAAAATCTGTTTTGCTGTGTTTTCGATCACTTCGCGAGGAAGAATAGAAGGTCCTGCATTAAAGTTGTATTTCTTCATCTGCCTGTTTGTTATTAAGTTAATAAAAGTTTGATTAATATTTCGCAGGCGAAGTTACAATTTATTTTTGAAAGTAACAAGCAAAAATTTACAAAATGTTACTCTTACTTTATCTTTTACGCGGTTTTAGCTTCAGTTGGGGTATTTTTAACTTTTCGCCAGCCTTTACACTATGGCGATTGTTAAGCACCTCGACGTAGCATTCCATGCCTTCGCCGAGATAAGCCTTACTTATCGAAGCGAGGGTCTGACCAGGTTGTACTGTCACGGTCTTGGCTACACCTACTATTATATATGCACCTGTTCGCACGCGAGTGTCGTAGTTGTAGTCGGAAGGTGTAGTGGCTGTGGGGTTAGCCGCAATCGAATCTTTCTTATGTTGCTTTCCTTTTTCTGCCGCAAGCAGTTCTGCTGCATGCAAAGAATCTTTAGACGCAACAGTATCCTTTACAGTAACTGTCGACTGTGGTTCAACGGCTTCCGCAGCTTCCTGCTGAGCGTAAAGACGACTCTCAAGTCGATCTATCACATGGTTTTTCTCCTCAATACGCTGATATAGGAAGTACATACCGATGCCAAGACTTACGAGTATAAGGAACGAAGCAATAGTGAGAACATACATAATACGCGGACTGCGCTGTCTGCATCCGCCTATTACTATGCCTTCATCGTCTGCTTCAGGGGCTGTTGCGGTTGTTTTGTCGTCCGAGTTCTCGCTGCCTTCTTCTAAGGTTTCTGCCTTTGGCGTCATCAGACGGCGAGCCATATCACGATGCTCCTCTGTGTTCACAGCCTTTGATGCTGTCGCAGAGGGAGATTGCGGATTGGCGGACTGATCGGTCGGCTGACAGGTTGGTGCAGTTGAGGACAACTGCACCCCCTGAGGTTGCTCAGAAAGCGTAGGTTGATCGGTTAATTGATCGGTCGGCTGACAGGTTGGTGCAGTTGGGGACAACTGCACCCCCTGAGATTGCTCAGAAAGTGTAGGTTGATCGGTTGATTGATCGGTTGGCTGACTGGTTGGTGCAGTTGAGGACAACTGCACCCCCTGAGGTTGCTCAGAAAGCGTAGGTTGATCGGTTAATTGATCGGTCGGCTGACAGGTTGGTGCAGTTGGGGACAACTGCACCCCCTGAGATTGCTCAGAAAGTGTAGGTTGATCGGTTGATTGATCGGTTGGCTGACTGGTTGGTGCAGTTGGGGACAACTGCACCCCCTGAGGTTCCGTTTCTGTTACAGAATCAAGTTCTTCCTCGCTTTCCTCATCAATCTCAGAAAAGTCGACGCCATCGTTGAGCACGACGGTCTCGAACTGCACGAACGGACGGTTCACACGATCGCGCAGCAAGACCTCGGGGGTAAACGAAATCTTGTTGCGTCCATCGATAATGATACGTTCGCCGGTATTTACGTCGACACTGGCGCGTGCACCAACTGCCGACACCTTGAAAGTGCCGAAGCCTTTTATCTTCACCGAACTGTCGGCGCCGTCAAGTTCTTCCTTAACGACATCGAACATTGCGCTGACAAAGTCGGAAGCGTCACCAAGCGACAAGCCGTACTTCTCACTCAGTTCGCGAGCAAAATCGTTCACCTTAGCCATTCGCGTCGTCTCCTTTCTTCATCTTGTTCTTCACGGAAGAAGCCGGCTTGAAGTTGAGCACTATCTTCGGCGGAACGAGCATACGCTGTCCCGTAGACGGATTGACAACGATGCGTTCCATGCGTTTCTTCAGTTCGAAAGTTCCGAAATCGGGCACAGACACATTCTCACCTTCATCGAACGTAGAGGCAATAGACTCCAACACGCAACGCACCATGCGCTGAGTGTTCTCCTGCGAATATCCCGTACGACGAGACAACTCGGTGATGTATTCCTTATTGTTCATATATAATATAAGGTGAGATTGTGTAAGATTGTGATGATACTATTTATTCCACTTCGCCATAGAGGTCGAAGTCGTCACTGTCTGTGATGCGCACATCGTAGAACGAGCCGACACGCAGACGGCGCGTAGCTTTGATGAGCACCTCTGGGTCTACCTCCGGCGAGCAGAACTCTGTACGACCTACATAGTAATCGCCCTCCTTGCGGTCGATGATGGTCTTTAGAACGCTGCCTACCTTAGCGGCTTCCACCTCAGCACTTATGCGCTGCTGCACAGCCATGAGTTTGTCGAGACGGCGCTGCTTAACCTCAGCAGGCACATCGTCCTCGTAATGTTCGGCGCTGTATGTGCCTTCCTCCTCTGAGTAGGCGAAAGCACCCATACGCTCGAAGCGTGCCCACTTCACGAACTCTACAAGTTCCTTGAAGTCTTCCTCTGTCTCGCCAGGGAATCCGACGAGTAGCGTTGTGCGCAGATGCAGACCCGGCACCTCCTTGCGAATACGCTCGATAAACTCCATTGTCTCTGCCTTTGTAACATGGCGGTGCATACGTGTGAGCATATTGTCGGAGATGTGCTGCAGAGCAATGTCGAGATACTTGCATACGTTAGGCTTCTCGCGAATTACGTCGAGCAGTTCGAATGGGAACTGGTTAGGATAAGCGTAGTGCAGGCGAATCCACTTAACGCCTTTTATATCTGCAATGTCCGAGATAAGATCGGCGATGTGACGCTTGCCATCAATGTCCACACCATAATATGTAAGTTCCTGAGCGATTATCTGGAACTCCTTCACGCCATTAGCTACGAGTTCGCGCACTTCCTCCAGAATTTCCTCCTTCGGACGGCTGACATGCTTACCGGTGATGATAGGTATAGCACAATAGGCACAACGGCGGTCGCATCCCTCGCTAATCTTTATGTAGGCATAGTGATGCGGCGTAGTGATATGGCGAGCACCTGAGCATGTAGGCTCTTCGGGTTTGCCGAGGTCGGTAAGCAACTGCTTGAAGTTGAACTTGCCGTAATATTTGTCCACCTGCGGAATCTCCTCCTCGAGTTCCTTCTGATAGCGCTGCGAGAGACAACCCATAACGAAGAGTTTGCTTATCTTGCCCTCTTCCTTAGCCTGAACGAGTTCGAGAATGGTGTCGATGCTCTCCTGCTTTGCGTCCTCAATGAATCCGCAAGTGTTGATAACAACAATTTCGCCCTCGATGCGCTTTGCATCGTGGGTGCAATGATACCCAGCCTGCTCGAAAAGTGTCATCAGCTTCTCGCTGTCGACAAGGTTCTTTGAGCAGCCCATAGTTATAATATCTACCTGTCCTTTCTTCATAATTACTTCTTGAACAACGAATCTACGAACTGACGCTTGTTGAAGAGCTGCAATGCCTCCATCGACTCGCCGAGTCCGATATACTTCACCGGCACCTTAAGCTGGTCGCTTATGCCGATAACCACACCACCCTTCGCTGTTCCGTCGAGCTTAGTGATGGCAAGCGATGTGATCTGTGTAACCTGGGAGAACTGCTTTGCCTGTTCGAAAGCGTTCTGACCGGTACTGCCGTCGAGCACGAGCAGCACTTCGTCAGGTGCTTCGGGCAGCACCTTCTTCATAACATCCTTTATCTTCTTCAGCTCGTTCATCAAGCCCACCTTGTTGTGCAGACGTCCTGCGGTGTCGATGATTACGACGTCGGCGCCATTAGCCTTAGCCGAAGACAGGGTATCGAAAGCTACGGAGGCAGGGTCGGCACCCATCTGCTGCTTCACGACGGGCACACCAACGCGCTCGCCCCAGATGCAAATCTGCTCTACGGCAGCAGCACGGAATGTGTCGGCAGCACCGAGATACACCTTCTTGCCCGATTTCTTGAACTGATAAGCCAGTTTGCCAATGGTAGTTGTCTTGCCAACGCCGTTCACACCTACAACAAGAATCACATACGGACGATGATCGGTAGGCAATTCCCAATCCTCGTTATCAGCAGTGTTATTCTCGGTGAGCAGCGATGCAATCTCGTCGCGCATGATATTGTTAAGTTCCGACGTAGACACATACTTGTCGCGTGCCACACGTTCCTCGATGCGCTTGATAATCTTCAGGGTTGTGTCAACACCGATATCCGATGTGATAAGAGCCTCCTCAAGATTATCGAGCACTTCGTCGTCGACAGTAGACTTACCCATGACAGCACGAGAAATCTTGTCGAAGACGCTGTGTTTTGTCTTCTCCAGACCATTGTCAAGAACTTCTTTCTTGTTCTTATTAAAAAATCCAAAAATTCCCATATAACGTTATTTGTATGCAAAGATAGTGCAAATCGAACACAATACAAAATATGCTCGCATATTTTTATTGTTGAGATGCAGCCTATCTTATTTAGAGATAGTGCAAATCGAAGACCTATGCTCGCATATTTTTATTACTTCAGTTCCACGACCATACCCTCACGCGTCAGTTCAGACGCAGGGAACACAGCGCGAGCCTCATCAAGCAACACCTGCTCATTGTCGTATTTAGAGCTGTAATGACCCAACAGAAGACGTCCTGCGTGAGCATCACGAGCCACCTGCGCCGCCTGCGCCGCCGTACTATGACAATACTTCGCAGCCTTCTCCGCATCCTCCGTAGCATACGTCGTCTCGTGATAGATGCACGTTGTGCCCTCAAGCTGCTTATGCAGTTCGGGCAGATAGCAAGTGTCGCTGCAGTAAGCATAACTGCGCGGCGGGTCGGCAGGGCGTGTCAGTCTACTGCTCGGTATCACGTTGCCGTCTTCGTCAGTCCACGACGCGCCGTTCTTTATGTTGTTTATCTGCGACACGGGGATATGGTAGAAGTCTATCATGTCGCGGCGTATATGCGGCAGCGTCGGCTTCTCGCGGAAGAGGAAACCTGCGCACGGCTCACGATGCTTCAGCGGAATAGACTCGACAGTCAGACTGCGATCCTCGTAGATGACAGCACGCTTCTTCGTGTCGACGGCATGAAACTGTATCTCGTAGTCGAAATCGTTGCAGAATGTCTCCAGCAGCATGTCGAGCACCGGCTTCAGTTCTTTCGGCGCATAGATAGCGAGCGGCATGGTGCGTCCGAGCAAGCCGAACGACGAGAGCATACCGATGAGTCCGAAGCAATGGTCGCCGTGAATATGACTGATGAACACGGCGCAAAGGCGGTTGAAGCCTATCTTCGAACGGCGCATCTGCAACTGAGTGCCCTCACCGCAATCGACGAGAAACTGCTTCTCACGTATCTCCACCACCTGCGCCGAAGGATTATGGCGCAACGTGGGCAGCGCACTGCCGCAACCAAGTATATGTATCTTGAATGGTTCCATAGTTTTACACTATCTCCACTTGTTTTTCTTACTTCTTTCGTTTAAAGAGCGGTTTCTACTTCTGTCTCTTGAATGTAAAGATGCCATTTGCGTTCTCCAGATAGAGCGAGTCGGCGCTCAGACCATCGATGGCGAATGTGTCGCGGTTGAGCAGTAGACTGCCGTTGAGAATCTTCCAAGAAGTCCACGGATTGGTCTCAGCCTTAACGGCAGAGTGCACCGTTCCGCCCTCCTCTATCGTGAAGTTCTTGTCGATGCTTGTCCAATGTCCGAGCAGCGATGTAACGTTTATCACTCTGTCAGCCACCAGTTCGTCAGCCGTCTTATGACCCGTCACAGCCATCTTGTCGCCAGCCATGAGTCCGCCTTTCACGTCAGACGGAGTCTCCACCTCGGTCTCTGCGTCCTGATCGAGAAGCGTATAGACGAGCGTGTCGCCGGCAGACGTAATCAGTTCGAGCGAGTGCATTGATGTACCTTCGCCACACACGCCGTAGACTGTGGTGTCGTTCACCTCCTCAGCCTCAGCTGCATTCTCAGGCTGCGCTTTCTCCTGCTTACCGTTGCAGGCAGCCATAAGCAAGGCGAGGAACAGAAGTGCTACGCCTCCCTTATAGAAAGGGCGCAGCAATATTTCAAGACTCTTCATAATATCCTTATTTAAATGGTTATTCGTTGTTTTTCGCCTCATTCCAGAGGGCGTCCATCTCGCCGAGCGTCATATCCTTCAGCGGCTTGCCAATCTTTATGCTGTGCTGCTCAATATAGTTGAAGCGGCGAATGAACTTGGCGTTTGTCTTTTCGAGAGCCGTGTCCGGATTAATCTTGTATAGACGTGCAGCGTTGATGAGCGAGAAGAGGAAGTCGCCGAACTCCTCTGTAGAGCGCTCCTTGTCCTCACGGCGCAGTTCAGCCTCCAGTTCGCCGAGTTCCTCGCGCACCTTAGCCCATACATCGCCCTTGTCTTCCCAGTCGAAGCCCACATTGCGCGCCTTGTCCTGCACGCGGTAAGCCTTGATGAGCGACGGCAGAGCGTCGGGCACACCGGCAAGCACACTCTTGTTGCCGTCCTTCTCCTTCAGCTTCAGCTGCTCCCACTTCTCCGTCACCTGCTGCGATGTCTTCGCCGGGTTCTCCTGATGCTCGTCAGCCTGCTCGCCGTAAGGCAGCGGCTTCGGGTCGGGCGCACCCACCTGCGACGGGTGATACACATGCGGATGGCGGTAGATGAGCTTGTCTACGAGCTTGTCGCACACGTCAGCGATATCAAACTCGCCCTTCTCCTCTCCGATTCGTGCGTAGAAGCCCACGTGCAGAAGCACGTCGCCAAGCTCCTTGCAGATATTCGGCTCGTCGTCTTTCAGCAGAGCGTCGCACAGTTCGTAAGTTTCTTCTATGGTATTCGGGCGCAACGACTCATTAGTCTGCTTGCGGTCCCACGGGCATTTCTCGCGCAATGTGTCGAGCACATCGAGCATACGTCCGAACGCTTTCAGTTTTTCTTCTCTTGTATGCATTTTTTACGATATAAAAACTCTGATAGTTGTTGTATATAATTTCTGCAAAGTTACAAATAAAATTTTGATATTCAGAAATATTGTAATACCTTTGTTTGTATGAATATACTACTCATTGACAATTACGACTCTTTCACATACAATCTATTTCAGTACATAACCGAAGAAGGAGGCGCTGATGTGAACGTAACCGTTTGGTGTAACGACCGCTTCGAGCTTGACGACGTGGAGCGTTTCGACAAGATTATACTCTCGCCTGGTCCGGGCGTGCCCGACGAGGCTGGCTTGCTGAAAGCCGTCATACGCCGGTACGCTCCAACGAAGCCCATTCTTGGCGTTTGCCTCGGCGAGCAGGCTATCGGCGAGGTTTTCGGCGCCGATATACACAATCTGCCAACGGTGTTCCACGGCATACAGTCGAAGGTGAGCATCGTTGCCGACGATTATATCTTCAGCGATATGCCCGACTACATACTTGTGGGTCGCTACCACTCGTGGGTTGTGAAGCAGAACAAATTTCCTGCCGAACTGGAAGTGACGGCGTTGAGCAAAGAAGGACTTGTAATGGCGCTAAGACACCGCACCTACGATGTGCACGGCATACAGTTCCACCCCGAATCGATACTCACTCCGGAAGGAAGGCGCATGATCCGCAACTTCATCAGTGGCGGTCGGCGCCGATGACATTCTCTAAGGCTATTTCACGCTCACCCAAATCAATCATAGCGTTGATGAGGCTCACTTTCTGTGCTCTCATCAACGCCTCTACGCTTATATCCGCTTCTTTCAGGATGTACTTTTCGAGCAGACTGGCGCGCTTTGTGCCCATAAGAAGCGGATGTCGTGGCGTAAGCCATTGCTCGCCGTCGAACACAGCGATGTTTGTGAACGAGGTGTCCGTAACCAGCCCGTTCTTTACGATTATTATCTCGTCGCAGTCGCCTTTCTGTGCTGTAAGACGATTAAGACTACTGCGGTCTGCGCTCTTGAACGAGTAGTCTATCCGGTCGTCCACAACGACCTTCAGACTGCGTATCTCGCGCATTGTATAGGGTGCGTATTGCACATCTACAACGCCCTGCCCATCGTACAAGACCCTTGCCTTGTAGAACTGCATGTCGGGCGTGGGCGACAGTACGTCGGCGAGCGCAGGCACCGGCGCATCGGCAAAGAAGTGGCGCATCGTGCGGCACATTCTTGACTGATGAGAACTTAGGTTCAGCGCCTTTCCGTCCTTTATCTTTATTGTTTCTACAAACTGCTGCATTTTCACTTGCGTCTATTTTGTTATCGGGAGATACACCTTCTGCAGCACCTCCTCGTATTCCTTTATGCACTGGCTCTGCGACGTGATGCCGCCGCCTGCCTTGAAAAACATTCCCTTGTCGGTCTGCTCTACGAATCGTATCATTACGGCAGAGTCGAGTTCGCCGTTGCTGTATATTCCCATGATGCCGGTATAGAATCCGCGCTGGTATGTCTCGGCTTCATCTATTATCTGGCAGGTTTTCTTCTTAGGCGCACCAGTTATGCTTCCGGCAGGCAGCTGCGCTGCGAGTATGTCTCCGATGCGCTGCGTGTAGTCGGAGGGCAACTTGCCGCTTATCTCCGAACTTGTCTGCAAGATGTCACCCTTATTGGTGTGAAGGACGTCTACGAAGCGGAACTTCTCTACCTTCACATCCTCAGCCACCGTGTTCAGATCGTTACGTATCAGGTCTACAATGGTTGCATGTTCTGCCGCTTCCTTCTTGTCGTCCATCAGCACCTGTTCGGCGTCGGGCAACGCAGCGTCGATTGTGCCCTTCATAGGGTAGGAGTAGATTCTGCCGCCTCTTATCTGCACGAATGTTTCGGGCGAAAAGCACACGAACCGACCTATGCCTTGCGACGGATTGTTCAGCAGCAACTTGTACTTGCCTTTCGAGTGGCGGAAGATGTCCTCAATAGAAAGGTTGCAGCGCACCGCCACCTGGCATGTCAGGTTGGCGAGATAGCTATTGCCAGCCAGCATATTGTTCTTCACGATGTTGAAGCTGCGCTCGTATTCGTCGTACTTCGGTGCCTCCACCTCCCACTCTATCTCAGCAGGCAGTTGACTGGTGCTGCCTTCAACGGCGTTGGTATGACTGCCGAAGTCGTAGAGACACTCGCAGGGGTCAATCTCCGCGAGTTTCTTAATATAAGCCTTGTCGCCTTTGTAGTCGACAACGAATAGAAAAGGTTCTCCGCTGCCGCCCAATTCGTTCAACCTGTCTATTATATCTTTGTTCATACGTTTCTGGTGTAATGTTTTTAGCAAGTGCAAAATTACATCTTGTTTGCGAAAGCCACAAAAGTAGAGAGCGTGAATAAATCTTAAATTATATTTGCTTATTGCTGTTTTCACTAATAATTTGGTTACTTTTGCCAAAGTTTTAATTCGACAAACAAGAAATAAGGGGTGCTTCACGATTGTGTTGCTGAGATTATACCCATAGAACCTG